>ENA-UOTX01000934-UOTX01000934.1-compost-metagenome-genome-assembly--contig:-NODE-934-length-26382-cov-16.903478_pt1 | contig 26382 bp, 15 predicted proteins | sample MGYA00238143_ERZ746982 | MGnify/ENA primary metagenome ERZ746982 (study PRJEB28758, sample SAMN06268862) | compost metagenome | isolation source: single cell | place: USA: California, Emeryville, Joint... | reverse complement strand
AAACAGCAAATTCGATATCATTTCATTTGTGAGGAGCCTATTCAGAAAGTACGTCTCATTCGAGATGAAATCGCCTCACTCAAGGGATCAACTCAATTGGCGTCAAAGTTCAGATTTGTGCATGAGTTTTGTCAAGCAGTGTGGTTTCTTCTCACCAAATTTGACATTTATTGGGAAAATTTAGATGAAGTCGTAATTGCTAATAAGGGAAGCTCTGGCAATTTCAGATTTCTTCCATTAAGATGCCACAGATATAAATCGTTGCCAATCACAATCGATGATGATGAAAGAGCTGAACGAGATATCGAGCGTGCAAACTCTCGAAATGAAAGATTCTTAACAGTAATCTGCCAACGATACATTTCCTATTTTCAGGCATTGCTTAAATTACTCTTTGATGAAGTCATTGAGAAAAATCCACTTCATGTCTTTGGCTCAAAAGATATAAATATGTTGTATAGTGGTTCAACAAAGATGAGAATGACTGGATTATTATTATACTTAGAACTGCACTCCAAAGAAGCAGATCCTAGCATTTTGGAACATATCTGGATAACACTTTATGGTCTCTACACTGCTGAAGTAGCAGCATCGAAAATACCCCAAACTACAAAACAAATAAAACACAAAAAGAAATCAGATAAACGAAGTGAGATATTAGCATGCCTCTCAAGATATACCTATTGTTTTATAGTCGACATCACTCAAATACCCGAGAAAAATCTCAAAAAGTTAGGAAGAGATGCTAGGGAGACAGGAGCAGCAGAATTTCATTTTTTCACTTGGTCTGCACTGATAAAAGATATCATTCCTCAATTACAACAGTTTCGAGATTTCAAAGCCCAAGGAAAAAGAAATACTGAATTGATGACCGCACTCAAAAGTACTAAACATGGTCAAGTTGGGCTGCTCTTCAGTAATCAAGAACTCTGCACGGCTCAGGCTTTGATCAACTCATGCGAGTTTGTTCGGTTGGTCTCCACATTAGAGAATCGCGTAAAGCAAACGGTAGCAATCCCAGCTGGGAGTATGTTTGACATATCCTTACGTAGTCATAAGGGCGAGCTCAGCCGAAGGTTTGGGGTGGAATTATCATCAATAAAGAGAGCGCAAATCTCTCCCTTATCTGACATAGTTCTCAAGAAGGGAACACTAATAGACGGGCTCGTAGAATACATGCTGCGGAATCTCAGCCTATATAATCGACCTCATTACAAATTCAAGCCGAAAATTCTCCATGTGTTCCAGAATGGCTATCTAGTGCCACCAGAAATTTTAAATCGAATCTCTGAAAAAGAAGAGATTGTTTCCACAGCCATCGTCAACTGCTTTTCTCAAATTCAAGCGATTAAACTCCAAACAGATCAAAAATTAACGGACTTAAGTGATGTTTTCCAAGCCCAAGCCAAGTTCACTGAAGGACTGAGGATGCTGCTAGCCGTCTCATTAGAAGTGAAGGACAAAGTTCCTTCGAAACTAGAAAATTATGTTGTGAAACACTCAACGAAGGAGGAGCCTTGCGCGCTCAAGCGAGGTGCGATAACTACCTTAATTGATTATGAAAAAGACCGAGCAGCCAATCTCGAATTAGCAAGTTTTGGTGAGTATTAAATAATATGATTGTGTGATAAGAGCGTCGGTTCAATATCCATCTCCAAATATATATTGAATCAGATGTAAACCATCAATATCAATGGATTGTTTTAGATTCCGCTCTATCAGGGTTAATAAACGAAAATTTCATATTGAAACCAAAAATTTGCAGCTACTTGTTCGACAAATAGGTCTTTCAATTACCATTGAATTTGCATATCGTTGATAACGAACCTTTGCAATTCTATTGGTCAATTTCTCACTCTATCTGCTCGCAACCCCAGTAATCTCTGATCTTAATAACGACAGAAGAGATAAGATGCGGAATCAAATTCCGGCATATTCCTCAATTGATTTCTTTATATAATAGAATTCCAACCCCACTTCAATTTCTTATCAGAACACTCACTGTTCAAAGCCGAGTACTTGGGGGAAAATGCTCTTTTTCTCCTCCTTATCCTCACCATTTATTAGTAATTCGAAGTATCTGTCGCCTTCCATTGAATGATAATGAATCGCAACATAATAGTAATGAAAAACTCTCCAGACAGAAATATCCTCTCTTTTGTTTTTAGGAATAATAATCTCCTTAAAGTGTCGATTTCGTTTCGATTGACCTTTCATGAAACTGGAAAGCTATAACTGACGTACTTATTTGTAAGAATTATCACATATACCGTAATTCCGTGCATTTCCTAGGTTCGACTTTGCGTGAAAACAACCATAAAGTCCGAAAGCTGGTTACAAAATACTATGAACTTTCCTCTTTATGCAAAATCAGAACCAATTTGATGCTTTCTCCTATTTGCTAAATTATCCTATCATACCTTTAAACTTTTAATTCTTTCATACCATGCTGAAATATACTATGAAAATAAGAAAGGGAACAGTCTGAACAATCGTTCGGTAAAGCATAGTCTAAGTGAAGTACTCCAAATAGAAAGAACAATGATTTATGCGAAGAAATTCGATAATATTTTTTTTTATAGGGGATAGGATTCTGCTTGGAGATGCATCAAACGAGTCAACGGTTGTGGCGCTGGTAATCTGGCTCATCTAAAAGGCATACTCTCTTCAGAAATGAGTTTCAACAGTCCCTAAACAGCTTTTTATTACACCTTGATTTTGTGTGGAAAAGTGAGTTCCGCCTTCTTTGCCGGCATCAGTCTTGTACTCAAAAGCGCAACATATAGGTAGCAGAGCATTTTCTAGATGTTTACATGATGATCTATCAGACGCTCTCACATTTTCCGTTTGCTTCTTCTAAACAGCTTTTTCTTACTACACCTCGATTTTGTGTGGAAAAGTGAGTTTTGGCTTCTTTGCCGGCATCACCCTTGTACTCAAAAGCGCAGGATTATGGTCGCACAGCATTTTCTAGATGTTTCACAATCGCAAATTTCCATGTTGATCTGTTAGACGCTCTCTCATTTTCCGTTTGCTCCTCTTATTTTTTGTTGTTTGATACGTAAAACGTTTTTCCTCCATTAATTGGTGTCCGAGTCTTTCATAATTAATCGATTCTCCCAATATCTTTAATAATAACAAATAAACTTTTCCGACACTAAAAAAATAGATACCATGGAATCGACCATTCCTATTCGAGCTACATGCAATGAATACGTTATCATCGAAAAACTCTTTGCAGGAGCCTTCGGAGTGTACTACTTACTAATCTTCTATCCTTTTCTCACCGATTGATTAGTGTTAGACCGGATGGAGACCTGGTTGCAATAAAGTTCATGAAACCTGGTGCCCTGACAAAAGAATACCAGAAAGAAATGGGATTTCTTGCTAAACTTAAGCACGATAACATTACAAATCTGATTAAACCCCTTCTTAAAGCAGTCTACACAAAGAAGAATGGAACAAAGTTAATCCGAAATGCTGTTGTGATGACCCTTGCGAGTCGTGGACACTTCTTCAACATCCTGAAAGCCTCTGTAATGATAAACAAGGTAGGATTTTCTGAGATCATAACTCGAGCCTTTTTCCATCAAATGGTTAAAGTCATTGAATATTGTCATGCCTGAGAATGTGCTCCTCGATGAGAAATATAACGTTAGGATCGCAGACTTTGGGTGGGCAGCATTCATGGACCAAAAAATGCATCTCTCAGACGCCTGAACGAAAATGTAATTTTCAATTTGTAGGCTAATGGTTAAAAATCTTGTTGCTATCAAGCACCTGAGATAAAATCGAGGAAGGGTTATGAACTCGAGCCGGTTGATATATTCACCTTAGGGATAATGCTTTTCATGATGCGATCAGGACATCGGCCGTTCGTAGAAGCAAAGACTACCGACTTGTGGTATAAGTATATTTATGACGAAAAGTATGAGGTATTTTGGAAAATGCACGGAAAGGACAAACCCGAGGGCCTTTACAGCGAGGAGTTTCAGAAAATTGTCAATGGGATGCTCGAAGCTGATCCCACAAAAAGATTTAAAATCGAAAATATCATAGCTTCTCCATGGCACGAGGAAAAGGAGGGAAAGAGCGCTTTAGAGAAGCTCATTGCCCAAGAGATTGGAAAATTAGAAGAAACGTTGAAACAACTCAATCAGAGTGGAAAGCTGAAAACTAGAGAAACTCGACGTCAGCAGGCGCAAGCATTGGATAATGGAATGTTCCAAGGAGTCAGGACATACCGAGGAATGGAGGATGTAAATCATTTGAAAAATGCAACTTTCACTAATAATAACAAAGGTAGGGAAATGTATCGACTTGGCTTTTTCAGATGTGGCAGAAGAGTTGGAAACTGAAGGGAGAACGATAAAAATAAAACCAGAGAAGCAGAAGAATGAGTGCGTGTTCGATTTCTATGTGGATCTCCAATTCCTTTTCAAATGTTTAGCATTTGCTGCTCAAACTTATGCCTTGGAATGGAATATTTCAAAGACAGCTTATCAAGTACTAAACCCGTTTGAAACTGACTTTGCTAAAGTTACTTAGATAAATGGGACTTTCCAAGCTGAAGGAGAGGACTCTGGCAACCCGGTAGAGCTTGCGATGAAGATTTATCAGCTGGAGTTTGAAGGAGAATATGCTGTTGAATTTATTAAACTCAAGGTAGTGAATATTTAATCTTTCTTCGATGATCCTAATGATGTTATGTAATTTAGGGTGATTACTGGGACTTCTTGACGATTGTCCAGGATAAGTTAGTTAAAAAAATCACAGAATTGACTAAATAACAGTAAAAAGGAGGAATGACGAGCTAAGCTGGCAGACAATGTTGACTTAGTGATTTAATTTCTAAATAATGCTTGCATTAATTTGCTTAATTCGAAGTATCTTCAATCAATATAAAAGTATTCATAGAAACAGACTCCAATGCAAATGACTGAGATATATGAATTTTCAATTTGTGATAAAAATAGCTTAGTTATTCAATTGCAAGCGGTGTTTTTCCTCAGTGAAAATTCATCTTTATATTCAGAACTGACTATGAAATTGGAAATATCAGAGATCAAAGATATGATCGATAATCAAACTTTCACATGATTGATTTCTCAGACTTTGTATATCAACTAGTGAAAGAGACCAATCTCGATCACCATCATCCCCATTCAGAGAATCATCCGTTCACCGATGAAGAAACTGAAATTACTTCTAAGGTGATTATGATCCTTATTCAAACAATTCTGGTTGATAAATCAAATACCAGAAAGTAACTCAAGAGTTAATTGGATAATTTTTAATTAATTCATTAATTCCGATTCGCACAGCATAAAATTTATATGACATCTATTTTGCTTTCCAAAAAACAACAAGACCTTGGGAGTGGAATCCCAGTGGCAGAAGACCAGGTCTCAAGACACAAACGCAACAAAGATTTCCATGCACAGTTCAACGATTCACTCAGGAGAATGAAAAAAATAGGAGAACCCCCTATTGTCTTCCTCGACCACAAAAAAGACCCACAAAACCCTTCTGAGAACTTCCTCCTACTCACCCTCAAGACAGAAAGTAGTAGGAAACATCAAGATCTCTCTGTCCAGAAGCTTAATGTCAATGAACTCAATATCCGCAGCCTCTCAGAATTAGATAGGCACCAACTCATCATTCCTCTTACAATCAAAGAAGCCAAGGCCGTTTCGCTTAATGAAAACAGCTTTGGTCCCTTCCAAGAGCTCGAGTTTAATTTTATTTCCGATGAACCGCTGTTTAACGTGCGCCTCGTACGGGATGAGATCACTTTACTCAAGAAATCAAATGATATAGTTAAAAAAATACATTTCGTTCATGAATTTTGCCAAGTAGCTTGGTATATGATGACCATGGTTCACACTTGCTGGGAGAACCTAGACGATGTTGTTGTTGCAAACGTCAGTTCTGGTAAGATCAGGTTTCTTCCACTGAGATGTTACAAATACAAGGACGAACAGCTTGAAAATCTCGAAAGATTCGAGAAAGATTTTGTTCAAAAGTCAATTGAAAACCATAACGATATCGCCAATAGACTTTATTCAAAATACACTACATATTTCAAAAATCTTCTTCAAGACATCTTCGGTCTCAGCTTTGAACCATCAACCTTCTCAGCCAATTCGTTTGAAGCAAAGCTAAATGGGTTGTACAAATCAATTTGGCACCAAAACCCATCTAAAGAAACTCTTAAAACCATATGGTCATCCCTTTTGGCAATATTCCTGGAAAATGCCAATAAAAAACCTCAAAAATCTAAGAAGGAAAAGAAAATAGATAAAAAAACTGATAAACGACTCAAGATCCTAGACTGTATGGCTAAATACGCCTACTGTTTTGTCTTGGACATCTCTGCAATCGCCGAGAGCGATCTCCAAAAGCTCAAAGCAGACGCGAGAAAGACTGGAAAAGCAGATTATCACTTCTATCCTTTGTCTGCTTTTACCAAAGAAATATTGCCGCATACGAAGCAATTCAGAGACTTGAAGGCACAAGGCATGAGGAATACCGAATTGATAACTACTTTCAAGAATGAAAAGGGAATAATAGGACTTTACTTCAGTCAGGAAGCTGCTGATGCGCTGCAAGCAATCAACGCTGTCGAAACAAGAAGAGCTATTGGATGTGGAAGAGGAACCACTCTTGTCCATAAAACTTTGGTCATTCCAGCTGATCAAGTTATGACATCGAAAAACAAGAATGCGGAGGAAGGCTTTATAAAACTTGGTCTGGGATATAAAACTGTCGATATGAGATATTATCACGCTACAGAAGACCTGATACTAAAGAAGGGCACACTAATAACGAGAGAGATTCAGAATTTCTTCAGAGAACTGGGCTTGTTCAAAGACGAGATGAAACATCCTTACAGTTATAAAATTAAAGTCCTTCATGCGTTTGAGCATGGCTACCGATTGCCTCAGGAAATTTTAAATCGTCTTTCTCAACGAGACGAGATCGTGGCGAAAGCAGTAAGAAATGGGTTCCATCAGATCCAAGCAGTTAAAATAGAAACAAATCAAGAACTGACGGACTTTAGCCGTGTTTTTCAGACACAGGAGAAATTTATAGAAGGACTAAAGACGGTATTAGGTCTGTGCTTGGAAGTTCAGCACACGTTGCCTGTGCCTATTGCAAAATACGCTAGAAAGATAGGAAAACAAATCAAGTTCAAGAACGAAAGTTATGAATTCGAAGAGGCTAATGAACTCGGAGCTTTATTCGGAGATATAGATGACGATGAAGATGAAGATGAACCTTTCTTTGGTGATACTCGTAAAACACAACTGGAAAGGTACTTAACATTCGGCGGCTATTAAATATAGCCATAAAGTATTACTGTTGAGGAAAAGCTGATTAGTAAACCTAAGTTCTTAGTTTTTATCACAGTTAAAATGCATTGCCTAACTACAAACGAGATTTCAAAAAAAAACTGTTGATTTATTTGAACCAAGACAAAGCATTCGAATTATCATGAAAAAAAAAACTTTCAAATTAACTGTTATCGCTGTTGGTGTTTAGTGTTCAAGGAGGTATTCGAGTTGGCAAGGCAGCAAGCCTGCTATCAAGGCATGAACGAGACTGAGCTGAGAGATATCTCATATGTAGGCGTAGCGATTGTGAAAAACACGAATAGATATGATTTTGAATTTTTTCATCATAATTCAAGGTACAATGGCCTTTTTTGTGATAAACATCATGCCCTTTACAAATTTTCAGAGTTCTTTAAGGAGATAAAGTAACTTTGAAAATTAAAGATAGTGCGAGTACTGCTGGAAATATGCTACTGAATTGATGGATGTGTCCAAAGTAGCTAAGCTGAGTCAGATTGATATACCATTTTCAGCAACTGAGAATTCTATGCTGGTTATACTATAATTAATTCCTCATGAAAATAAGAGGACAATTAACGACCGATTGAACAAGCCGATTAAGATGACAAAAGCCTGTTAAAATAATTGGAGAGTGTTTTATAGTGAGAATTTGATAAGTTTGAAATGAAAATAGAAAATTTGAATAAAGGCAAAATGTTTTTTCGAATCAAAACCTACATAACTGCTAAGGAGACCAGGAAATTCTCGATATCCTGAAAGGATCAAATCCCAGTTCGCCTTTTAAATGTTATTACAATCAACAGTTCAAAAGTCTCCATGTATTCAAAATGAGTATCGATTGCTTCCAGAAATCTTAGATCGTATCTTTGAAAAGAAAATGCAAGTCAGACTCTATGCAATTGCTTTTCGTAGGCTACAGCTGCCCAAATTCAAACAGAAAAGTATTGCCAAACCTGTAATGTTTTCCAAGCTCAAGCCGATCTGATTAAAGGACTGTGAATGCTAGTAACCGTCTCGTTAGAAATGATAGGCAACTAGTAATTGCGTTGTAAAGCACCCAGATGGAACGTTTTGGAAGTTTCAAAAAGACGATTGAACCATCTTAAGTGATCATGAAAAGATCGAACAGCAAATCTCACAAATGAGAAATTTATTTGTTCATACCAAGTGCCTGGAATTCTTGATAGTTGGATAGTATGAGTGTAGATCACTTAATATAGACAAATAGAAACTAAAGAACAGAATCTTTTAGTTTTAGAGTGAGCTTGTATATACCGTCATCAATCCAAATGCCTATCTGAACTGATTACTCAAAGATACTAAACTGTATTTATTTGAATTCAGGTCTTTTTATTGTAACTAAGCTGTTGTTGAGTGTTAGCAATTTTTTTGTATGAAGATGAATTCGGAACCGAAGGGAAAATTTTTCACTCAACCCAGTAGTCTAAACCGAACACATCAAGCTGAAGTCTCGCCACAAGAAGAACAACGAGTGGCGCTCTTTTTTCCGGAGGAGAAACAAGTCTAGCATCCGACAATCTCTTTCAGATTCATAAAAGTGTCTGATTCGAGAGCAGAGACGACAAGTTTATATGGTTTATATTGCCGCCATTAACGAAAAATCTACCTGACTTTCAGATTTGTGAGGGTTTTAAGGTGAAAAATCAATTTTGTAGATGGATTCTAATCTTAAACACTGATATCTACTAAAAAGCCTCAGCTCCTTGCTTCTTTCGTGCAATTGGTCTTTCAGCAGTCACTAACAAACGCTTCCCTACAAAAGTGAGAACGATTGATAAATTCAAAGGTATTGTCAAGAGCAACAAAAGACAACAGTTGCCTTAAAGACCAAAATTGGACCCTCAAAGACCTGAAATATGGTTGAAAGATAAGTGATCTCAGTAAAACGAGTTGGAGATATGCGTTTATGGGTATATTGTCCCTTAAATTATTTATGAATTTGCAATAGATTAAATCGAAAAAAGAGCATGCTGCACCAAAGATACAGAAAGTAGGACCTGAAACAATAAAGCGGCCTGAATCAAATATCGAGGAATGATCGAACAAATGATTGTGGGAAAATTAAACATTATTTTAAATGCAAGTAAGAACATTCGCACTTCATAGACTTATATTGTGAATGTATGGGATTGCATTGGTTTTCTTTAGGCTTAGTATTAAGAGAAATCATTTTTCTATCTCTTGGAATATTTTGCTCTTTTCATTTCGACATGAAGTACAGGAAAATCGGCTATACTATACAGGAGATACCAAAACACATTCTCTCCAATCGATCTGCCAGTTAAAAATATCAGCGCACAGTAGCCACACTGAAGCTTTCTGACGGGCTTGTCCGTAAAATGTTCACATTTTAGGTATTATTAGTCTCGAAATAGCAATAGAAATTTCTCCTGGACTATTTAATAAAACTTTTAGAATTAATTTGAAGAATCACTTTCACTGACATTAATTCGAAGAAGTATTTTACGTACCTAAGTTAGCATCTAAAACCCGTAAAATTTGTTATTGACGCTGATGAGCAGTGAATAGTCCTGGGGATCACTCCAGTGTAAGACCTCATTAATCTAAGTTTCATTTTCGTGGTGCCCTCTGAATTACATCAAAACCAACAAAGCAGAATCCACATGAGAATCACTTCTCAAGAACCTGTATTTCGATCTCTAATATCCACTAACAATACCTCCTGGAAGCTTTTTATTCATGATTGAGGCTTGCTTGCTAATATCCCAAGATTCAACTTTCTCCCAGTGATAAATTATTCAACAACATTTTACGAATTAAAAAATTAATCACCGACGGAAATAAAGCAACACTGGAAGTTTATCGATTTGAATATAGTTATTCGAGAATACATTTTCCGCAAATTTTCCGAAGTCAGTTGGTGATAATAGCGTTATTCAAAGCAAATTACAAACTCATAATATTAAAACAACATGGACTTTGAATTTGATTCACAATCGAGGCCACCCACACTCCGAAATCCCAAAGAATTTTGCTTGGAAGCTCCTCCAATGGAAAAGACGAAGCCAAATCTATATCAAAATATGTGCTTTCCTCCTTCTCAAGGAATCAATGAATTTTCTAGAAGCTACGATCGTAATGCACTCTTCCTTAGAAACGAGGAGAAATTTAAGTCTTGGCCTGAAAGAGCTCAAACAGAAGGGTTTCAGCCATTATTTCCACTTCCACAAACCTCAGGGGCCAAGTTAGATGATCTCTCTGAAGCCTCTTCTCGGTTGATGTTAGAAGAGTCAAAGTCCGATTCTTTGTCAAAAGAGTCGCATAGCCGAGACAGCCTCAAGTTTGGGAGGAGAGTCGCTAAAATCTTCACCGAACACCTATGCTTGGCTAAACACGAAAGCTTTGCTACTCCGTTTCTTAAAGCTTCTTCTAAAGTCTTAAATTCGATTCTTGCTGCGGTTTACGGCCCAAACGATTCTTGCCAGATTTCATCGGATGTTCTGATCAGGATCCAGTCTTTGATTCTGCAAAAGGTCTGGGAAGAATTTAAAGCGTTGCTGTCGTATCACAAAAATAAGAAAATCTGTATTGTGAAGGCGGAGTACTGGGACGTAGTTTTCTGCCGAAAAACCTTCGGAAAAAACGCTAGGAAAGTTTTTGAAAGCTTGAATCATGTTGGAACGTCTTTGAAGCTGATCAGCCAAGATGAGGGTGTCCTTGGCTGTTTTTCTGACATTCTTTTCTCGATAAATAAACTAATGGTACTGTTGTTCACCCTCAAGGACAGCACCGTGGACGGAGGCTTATACCTAAGAAAGCTTCCAATTCTTGATAACTTGATTCTACTTGTGATGGACTCGAAATTATTCGAATATTACAACCATAGAAGTGGGAAATTCGCGAATGAGTGTTGTGGAAAATGCAAAGTTTGCCGATCGAGGAGTGTGCCGGAGGATCTGGCCGATATGGTTGAGAAAGCGAAGAGAAATACAGGTATTTTGATTGAAGCAATGGCTAATTTCTGTCCCTATGGGCTTAAACTTCTAAGCGAAGAGCAAATTATGTATTTGCTGTGTTTGGTGATACAGCTGTGATTTGCTAAATGACTAGATCATGCAAAAAATTATTTCAAAAGACCTTGAAACAATAATTTATTCATTTTTGCGTACTTCTTGTGTATATATTCTTTCTGGAGTTTTCCTCGCGTGCAAATACAGTGACTAAATTAGCTTCTAGGTTTATATAGATGAGACAACAGGTTTTTTTAGTGAAATATAAATGTATTTTCTTTTTTGATTTATGGATATCATATTCTATTCGAGCGATTCTCACGTTTTCTGTGATAATTCGAGTTTCTTAGAAAAGAAGTTTTTCAACAAAATCGGTGTTATAAGGTGATGATTACCTACAGTTAAAAGCGTTTAGTAATTAATCTCAATAAGCGAGCTGAATTCAAATAAATCGTCTCTTGCTGCTGGAGTTTAATTTTTCAAAAACCCACTCATCATGTGAAATTTCGTTTCGCTGGGAAGTAATTTATTTCATTATCTGAAACACTAATACCTTACTCAAATAAGCCTTTTATTTCTAAAATCTCCTATGAGGGGCTTAAGACCTGAAGCACCTAACTTCGTGTTGCTTATCCTGATTCTTGGATATAAGCAAGAACCTTGATAGAGTGAATGAGATACCAGTAATTTATCGTTAGATGTGAACATTTAGCAAAGTTAGTTGGTTCGGTTGACTGTAATACTCACCGCCAACGCGCCCAAAGGCAGCAATCGTTAAATGTATTACGTTATCTCTGTTATTGAAGATTTTTCCCTAAAAAATGAAAATTTCATGGCCATATCCTCGCGGCCGCATATAATCACTCTTCTCGAACAAGCAGCAAAAACAAACCAAATCATTTCCATGATAAATGGAGCCCTCCCAAGCTAGATTAAGGATTTCGTGTCATATCAATTGTGAATTTAAGGCGCATTGAGAAACGCCAGATTCCTCTTGGCTCATGTTCAATCATATTGCAAGGAACTGCAAGAATCAAGTCATATTTCACAGTATTCTGTCTCCTAATGCTGCTCAAGAACTCATCCATTCCCTTTTTTCTGACGATTTCGAACAAAGTTAATTCAAGATGCTCGATCTGAGAAAAAATATCCTTGATTTATGACCTACTCTGCTCACTACCGAACATAGCCAAACAGTTTTCGCCGAGTATCTAGCAAAGTCCGCAAGCCTAAAGGTTGCTCTGACAATACTTTCAATGCTCTAAAGAACTAAATAAATGAAACTTCTGCCTTGAAATAAATTAACAACTTCGATTTCAAACATAGGATTTGAAAAACCCCCATTATAAAGTTAAAGAAAGAAAAATTAGAGTAACTCTACAACAGAATGCATGTATCTTATTCTATCAGCATCTTTCTCTCAATTTAACAAACTTCATTCAAAAACAGCAGCTAACTAATAAACTTAAAAAAACTCTTTTTTTGGAGATTTAAATCAGAATTTCAACATTGTTAAACTCTACAAATTTTTGATAAATCATTCAATTTACACAAGCAAAGATATAAAACTGTGTTTGCACTAAAAGTTCAAAGATTTTTGAACTCGTGAAATAATTAAACTCTTTCTTATAAGCATTATACCTAATTTCTTAATTTGAGAAAGCGGCAAAGACAGGAAGTCTCTTTTTGCCAGCAGGAAGCTTCTCAAAAATTCTCTCAGGCTTGATATGAGAGTTGCTCATTCTCCAAATCTCGTCTAATAGCTCATAGCTATAATTATTGCGTTCAGCATTCGATGGATAAGCGGTTGATGGCTCGTAAAAGATGTTCACTCCAAAGGCGTCCTTATGCAAGTACTGGCATCGAATTCCATAACTGCAATAGCCGGTCAAATGGAACTCTTTGCATGGTCTGGTTTTATATTTCTGATGAAGGTGCTTCTTCTCTTGAAGTTCGTGTTTTCCATGGGCAAATGAGCAGCTATCGCCAAATTTGCACCAGCCTTTGAGCTCGAAGTTCTTGCAAAGCTCGGTTTTGATTTTCATCTTGTATTGGTTCACAAATGCTTCTCTTTCCTCAGAGGTTTTGAATTTTCTTTGCTTTGGCTTCACATCGATTAAACATTCTTGTTTTGGAGAAGTTCTCTCATCGAAACAGTCTTTTCTGGTGTCTTCAGGAGTTCCAGAGCGGGTGGTGTTCTGAGAGGAGTCATTGCGTGTGATTCTTGTGTTGATGGCCTGGCAGAAGAAGGCAGAAGCGTCGAAAGGGATGTTAGAGGTAGGAAGAACTGATAACATGGTTGTTGAGTGTTTAGTATTTATGATTTTTATGTTAATTGTATTAATAAAATAGTTGAAAGGATCCTCTATATATACCGTGAAATCCTGGTCAGAAATGATCAGAAAAAGCGTAGGACTCACTGGTTTAAGCGGTGATTCTGATTCAGATCCCTATCGTCATTAATAGCTAAACGCTATTTTTAAATCAAGCTCCTGCCTCTAAAATCGACGATATCTGTACTATTTTAAGAAATCTTTTCATAAAAAGTAGCTGGGAAACAATGTTGAAGAGTACTTGTTTGGTTGCTCTAAAAATCTATTCGATTGAGATAGCAATAATGGACCTTTTTAGATCTTTTTCGATGTGAAAGACTTAGGCCGTGGAAAATCATCTGATTGGTGTTATTTCGTGTTTTCAACTAGAAAAAAGTGCAAGAAATTTTCAATTTGATCATTCTTTGGGAGAATAGGGTTGGGAACATGTTGATGAGAAGAATTGGAAGCCTTTGGCATCACTCAAATCAAATAGGAAGGGACTGGAGGGATTTCTCTTTCAAAAAGTATTTTCATACGTCGGTAGCGTAAGAGTCAAACGCACTTGATTGAACTTTATTTTAAAGCGTTTATTCAGTAAACTGAAACCAAATATATTGAAAAAAATTTCAGTGTGTTTGACGAGTAAATTTTCAGCGTGCTGACTAGAAAAATTATCTTTTATTTTTTATTGGATTGCAGCGCCCGTTGAATAAGAGTTGCATCCAGCTCTGATTTGTTAACAACTCTATGTTCTTATTGTTGCGGATTTTTCGCTGATTCATTGATTAATCCAGGATTCTTAGGAGTATTATTCAAGAGAGGTTGTTCTGTGCTTCACGAGTTATTTTTTTATGAAGAATGTAGAAAGAAAGACTTCATGAATGAATGAGCGAAACTCAATTTTTCTATTAGCAGCTATTTAAGGATTCTGGCTATGAAATTAGATTGCGCGTTCGTAAGCATAGAAATTTAAATAATTGTCTGTTAGAAAGAAATAAATTTAGTTGTTTAAAATTTGAATCTCATCTACGCGCGGTCCAGTAATTAAAGCGTTAGCAGCTTTCCCGTGAGAAAGGTGAAGTTTCATGCACAAAAAACATCTCGATGCTTGGCTTAAAATAGGGTATTGAAGCTCAATCAAAGCAAAAACACTGTGTGATGACTCCCTATTAGGAGTAACTAACTAAAAAAGAAGAGCAATTCCAAAGAGACACTTACTATCTTGTCGTCTCCAATTGATTCTTGATTATATTTGACCAAAAGAGAGCTTTCCATCGCGATATGATACTCTTTGTGCGCTGGATGTGGGCATTCATCATCTCTGTGTTTCGATTACTAATTTCGATAAAGTGTTGGTTGTTGGTTGCTTGAAACTCTGTCTGTTGCAATGCTGTCGTCAAATGAAGGCAGCAATTTCGAATTCGGGCCATTTTCTCATTAACAGCAAATAAATAGATATATAGATTGTGTTTTTGATATATAAGCAATGAAAGAGTTATTTTTGTGTGATAGAAAAATTTTAAGGTCCTTAAACTGCAAAATGAAAATATCTTGGAAAAATATTAATCAGTACATAATTGATAGGTTTCAATGGAGAGATGGATGTTCGTCCGAGCTTGAGCCGGCCAAACCTAGTGAGAAGCATTGAATTTTTGAATTAGCAGTAAAATAAGTTTAGATCTGAGATGAAACGAAGAAAACTTGAGGGTGAATTTATTATGATTCAATCACATGGACAGATTGACTCTGAACGCGAAAATGAGCAATTTTTTTTCGAAAGAACGCTCCTGGAAACAACGGAAGAGAAATTCTCGAATGTTACTGATTTAAAAGGCGCTAGCTCACTGGCGATAGCTCACTGGTTGTTTAGGGGACCGAAAATCCATAAAATGTCTCCGGGGTCACTAAGGTGAGTCACTTTGATAAGCCAGCCTTATGAGCTGCATATGATACAGAATTCCGAAACACATCAGCATTTAAACTATGCGTTATTTTGCCTGCGCATTAATCATGAACTCTGAGAACATAAATAAGTTAGAAATTTAAAAATAGTTACTAGTCCAATCCATGCTCCTCTCATTTTTCAAAGACTTATTCTGTAGCAGAATACGAGAACCTTCGTCATTTTGGGAGAGCGACAGCTCTGAACAGTCAGATGAACACTTGTCTGCTGACACTCAACCCAACGCAAAATATCTTGCGCTCGATCTCGACCAAACCATTGTATACTGCAGAAGGTTAAGCGTTGAAGCGCCAGCGACCGCTGGAGAGGTTTGATTTCCTTCACATTACGCGGTAGTGTTAATTCATTTACAAAACAGAAGAATATCCATAGATTTTCAGTACTCCCAAGGCCTTATTTGACAGAGTTTTTAGAGGAACTATCCAAATACTATTTAATCATCATATATACTTCAAGTCAACTTGACGTAAACTATTTTCATCATGAATTTTTTTGCTAATCTATCTCTAGTATGCTCTGTCGGTGGTGCGTTTTTTAAAAATTACGCCCTATATCAAGCACCTTCTATATCGTGCGCATTGTGTAGAGGTCTCCAAAGGAGAGTTTGTCAAGGATCTCTCATTATTGGGCGTTATGCCGAGTGACATCATTCTTCTTGATGTACATAAAGCCAAAAAAAACATTAAAGTAACTATTCATGAATTAGGACGCACACGCGAATTTTGTAGTTCAGCCATTCAACTGCTTGATTGTCAAACCTTTTTTCGGCGACTCTCAAGACAAACTTCTCTTGCATCTGATTCCCTTTTTAATGAAGCTTTCAGCTTCAAAGGACGTCAGAGACGTTACCAAAAAATACGCAGAATACTTGAAACAGCTCTCGAGTAACAGCGCTTCAGTTGAAAAGTCAAGTGTGTTTAATTGGACTTCTCTTTCTAAAATTTTATTCAATCGCTCTTCGGACGAAGAAGAAAATACTGCTAAAATGCAGAATTTTGCTCCAAAAAATATAGAAAGTTCAGAGCATACTGATCTTCAACTCAAAGATGATGAAACACAAACACAAGCGGTGATGCCAGCGGAGATTTTGCCTTTTGAAGTTGATCTTGCGAAGAAAATCAAAAGCAAAAAAAGGATCCAAAAACTTTTTTCGGAGAAATTTCCTGAGAAGTGAGACCAAGAGTTGATTGAAAACTTTCGAGTTATCCTCTTTTTTTTTTAATATCTCTTCATACTTCAGCTTAATATCTGATATAGGTAAGAGTTATATCTATGGTGTAGCAATTATGCCGTTGAGTTATCTCTACGATTTGATCCATCCTTAGCAAACACATATGTAAAGTAGACCTTCTTAATGCAGTTAATTAGAGGCAGAAACGGCATGCTCTTAAATGGTCTGAAATAAAATTTACTCTTGATTCAGGATATATATATAAATCCAACAGAAAAAATTCATTACTCTCGAGTACAAATTGTTCTCTTAAATAAATTTTTAATAATTCAGAAACGATATCTGCGTTGCTCCCATTAATTTTCTACTTCTTCAACCCACGCGAAGATTTCTTTACAAATTTGGCAACGTCTTTGGATATTTTATAAGTATTAAAAGAGTTTTGTCTCTCTTTTTTTCAATAAGTCACAGCTTGCACTAGTTCATTGGCTTATAATACTCCATCCAGTGTATAAGTGTCTATATTACCGTTCATGACTTACTGTCTTAGCTCCTAATACATTGTTTCCTGCATTGCTCTACGAAAAACTATGTTTAACGCGGTGAGAGGAATTACATTGAGTGAGCTGCTGCGAGATTTTCGGCAACCCGCAAAGGGAGAATTTGAGTATGCATAAGAGGAAAAGGAGCAGCCATTGAGTATCGTACAATTATTCAGCACAGGTTAGCAGTGGTAAAATCTCAAAAAGTATTAAAAGAAGAGCTATTGGAATAGTCGCAAACTCTTAGAAGAAATGAAACTAATCTTGCTGGTAGCAACAGTATTTTGCTACTAATCCACCTTGCAAGTGATTCAGAGTCATACCCTGATCAGCTTTCCCAGTAAAAGGCAAGGAAACCAACAGCTTTTTTTCCCCGGAGGCCCATTGGATTTAATCTAAAAAAAAACTAACTGGCTTCAACGCATACAGTGATTCGATATTTTATTTTCGAGACAGTAACAAATTCCAAACTCCAAAATAATAACCGTTTTAATTCGTGTAGAAAACATTTTCAGAAATCCAATCAAATCGATCGAAAATTCCCGTGATGTAGGGAGAGATCGAGTCTCTGAAAACGAAGATCTGTCTATCCAGGTGGTAATTCATTTTGAAATCGAGCTGTCGACATCTAGATGATTAACCAAAGTACTTCCTAAATTTTATTTGTGGGTTTTAAATTAATTCGCCGCTGGCCGGTGTGCTTAAAACTGAACTCTTAGTTCAAAATCTGAAAAATTCAATAATATAAGTTTATACTCAACTAATAATGGTCCTTTCGTTTTTTCAAGACATATTCTGCGCCAAAACTCGCAATAAAGACTCTGAATTTGATCAAGAGGACCCTCTTACTGAGGATGATTTTGCTTGGAACTCCAATCCGAAAGAAAAGTACCTTGCTCTCGACCTCGATCTCACAATCGTCCATTGTACTAAACTTACTGTTGAAGCGCCTAGCGCTGCAGGAGAGGTAAGATCTCCATTAGTTCTTACAGTATGCTCATCAATTTACACAAATAGAAAAGCATTCACCGGTTCTCGGTTAAGCCAAGGCCATACTTAATGGAGTTTTTGGAAAAGCTATCCAAGCACTATACTATCGTCATCTATACTTCCAGCACCCTCGATGTAAATGAACTCAAATTTAAATCAAACTCATAAACTTTCGATTCGAAAGTATGCTCTTTCGATACTCCGATTCCTCAAGATTGCTCGTTTCGTGAAGCATTTATTATACCGAGCGCATTGTATCGAAGTTAAAGACGGGCAGTTTGTGAAGGATCTCTCACTTTTGAATGTCCCAGCGAGCGATGTCATCCTCATTGATGTAACACCCAACGCTTTTTGAAAAATAAGCTAATCATGTGCTGAATTAGGACTCATACCCTAATTACATGGTTCAGCCAGCAAATTGCTTGCTGATTCAGCCATTTTTGGGTGACAGCAAGGATACTCATCTTTTAAATCTGATTCCATTTTTGTTGAAACTATCTGTTTCGCACGACATGAGAGGCGTATCCAAGAAATACTCCGAATACTTGAATCGGCTCTCAGAAAAGGAGTCGAATGGAGATAAAAGACGGTTAGTGGCGTTAAACCAGCCGTGCCAAGAAGAAATCAGTGGCTCAATTCAACTTTTGGCTGAGGAAAGTACCGAGGACGACGAAAAAGGTCAGATACAGAAAAAAGAGGTTGCTCAGCCAACAAAGAATGCGCTTTCTGATGAGATATCTGTTTTCAAAATCGATATCGTAAAGAAGCTGCAAAGTCAAAGAAGAGTCCTAAAGCTCTTTTCAAATAATTCGTCTTCGAAGTAGAAATACTGTCGAATGCGTTTTAAAAGCCTAAGGCATCATAATACGTTAAAATAAAGCTCTCTCTCTTTTTTTTAGATTTTAGTGTAATACAAGCCTATAGCCTTTTATATCGAATTTTTGGCTTTTTATTAGCATATTTTTGAACATGTATCTCACTCCTTATCATTGTTCCTAAAAACGAATCCAGGGTTTCTGCAACGTTCTTGACATCGCAGGTGTAGATAGTGTAGCGATCTGGATTTTTAAAGCTAAATGTTCGAACGCCAGAGAACTCTTCGAAATTCTATTGAGAAACAGTATTGCATTGCTCATAAAGAAATCCGAAATTTCCAATATCAGTAATTGATCTAGGAAAATGGGCTCAAAATACCTGGTAGCTGCTGCTTAGCAGACTATTTTCTTGGTTTTATGACTTTTTCAGTAGTTATCTCTTTTCTGGAATTTCCTATCTTCACAAGATAAATATTTGACCTGAAGAATTCCTAAAGAGCGATTCTCTACTACAAAGGGAGAAGCTCTTAACAAGGTATTGAGTTAAAACTTCACTTTCACCATAAAAATGTTATGGTGATTCCTCAAAAAATGAAGTTACTAACTCTTCTGCTCACTTTCGACTTCGCTCTCCTTGAGAAAAAGAAGCAAGGATATAATTCTACGGCTTGTGAGTATTAGACTTGCAAATCTCTCTCCATCCACACGATAAAGGTCATTATCAATTTTTTTCTCAGATAGTACGGCGCTGTATGGGCCATTCATTAATAATTGCTCTCCTTGCTTGGTTTTAACCGATTCTCTTTGAATTCCTATGATCAGCTCCTTATGGAAGTGCTGATATACTACAAAACTCCTTGCGATATCAGAATTATATTAATGTAACCGCAATTTTTGCCTATTTTTATCGTATCAAGCTTTTGAAAAATTCGATAAACCGACTTATTGAAAAGATAAACTTCCGCAAAACGTCTGAAGTATGCTACAAGACTCACAAAATTCCATGATTGGGAACTTCATCTTGACAGTTTACCGCGTAGAATTCCTAAACTCATATCCATATTCTGGAAAACGCGACACTTACTGCACACTTCGGATAGGAAAAAATTCCGCTTCGACTCAAATCGCTGAAAATGGTGGGAAATACCCTCATTGGAATCAAAACTTTCTTCTGCACTTGAAAGGAGCTAAGGAACTTTTATCAATTGAAGTTCACGAAGCAAACAAGAAAATGGGTGATACATTGCGAGGTCAAGGTTTCATTGATTTCAATTATGTTACCCCAAAGTACAGTGGCTTCTGGATCGAAATTTATGATGGAGATAGGCAAGTAGGATCCGCTATTTTACTCATCAGAGGGATCGAAGAGGCTAAAGTAAACCAGAAATTAGCTTTAGTTGAGGAAGAAAATGAAGATAAAATCGTAGCCCTGCCAATATCTCAACAAAATAATAAGCTAAATGAGATTAAAGAGTTAAAAAAACAAGAGGTTCGTGAACTTCAAGATATAACGAATAATTCGGCCTATTCGAAACAAGAAAAGAAAGGTGATGGCTTGGAGAAAAAAGGGCTGAAGCAAAAAATTGTTAAACTATTGTCATTTTCAAAATCTTCAAAAACGAGGCCGCAATCTAGTAAATATTCTTCGCTTGGAGAGGACACGAACCTTGGGCCGGAGGGACAGAGTTCTTCTTATGAGGGAGGATATGCTGGGACTAAAGCCAAATCAAGGGAACTAATTGTATTCGAGGAAGCTAATGAAAAGTATGATGATATAATCGGATTAGAGAGAGCTTCCGATCCTGCATTTGAAAATAGCCTGATTGCTGACAGCTCTGCTGAAGTATCAAGAGATTTTTTGCTCGAAAAAGATAATAAGAACTTGCCTTCGCTTACCTCAATAAAAGGAGCTAGAATTTGAAATTTTTTTCTAATGTAATGTATTGTTAGGTTTGAAAGGCTTTAGCCGGGTTCGTATAAATTTTCTATGAATCTATGTTCTAATGTATAATCAAATTCATTTGCATGATTACATCATTTCGAAAAGAAATTAAACCTAATTTGTTCCGAGAACCGATTGTATCCTGTGTCTATGGAGGTTTCTGCTCATGTAATTTTATTTTCTTCTGTAAATCAAAAAAATCTTAGATTTAGCTTCAAATCTCTGAAGAAATCGATGATTTTTGCCTCTCTTTTTTTTTTCGGCATGCTCTGCGGATGGCTCGATGTATTACTTCCTAACCTAGGTTTTTTCTCTATCTACTAAGCTATCATTTGAATACATGGAAATTAATGTCATTGCGCGGTAGACATTACTTTATCTGAACTTTCTCTCTAAACACCAATGTCACCTCTTTAGACTCTCTAAACTTAAAAGATTGATATTGCTGTACTAAAGTTGTTCTTCTAATATAGTCAGAGTATTGTCAAATTTCCACCTTTTTTTTCAATCTCCTTGTTTTTTTTTGACCTGCAAACCAAAAATTTCATAGCAGCTTCAAACCGAATTTACAATAAAACGAAAAATGCTCTTCTATAAACATTGCTTAAATGATTAGTTCTAATGATGTATGCTACATCTTAATCTGAGACTATTTTCAAAGGAATGTATAAATTCATGAACACACAAACACAATTCATTGATGACGTTCTATTTAGAGCATGAGGTTACTCTAATAGACGATTAGAGTTTCGTACATAGCTTTTTATTGGTATATTCCTTGGTAGAATAATCTATAAGGAGCAAAGCTAGTCGAAACAGATAAAATTTTATCTGGGATCAAATGCTTTTTATATAATTCCAAAAAAGAAACAACATCAGAAATGTTTAATTCGAACCGCTTCTTGATGAGATTGACATTCTAAATTTAATAAATTATTTCTCTGTCCAAGCTCGAAGCTTGCTGATAGATTTTGGGCACTGACTAAAAATCCAACTTGCTATTTCAGCAGTACATCAAATCTAAATGCTCAAAGAACCCTTTAAAAAACAAGCGAATCATTGCGCTTATGATCAAAATGTTGATGTATAAAATTCCAACTGCTTGTGAGACTCGCACATAAATCAGCCTTCAAACGAAAAAGAACCTATTTTGCTGTAATAAAGACTGTCTAATTTAACATTTAACCATACACACAATAATTACAACTTGAGCTCTTTTTTACGTCTATGAAAATATAGCGAGGCACCCTCTTACGTCGAATCTGCGGATTCTGTACCCGCTACGATCTGCATAAGGCTGCGATTCCTAATCGTCTCCAAAATTGCAATGGTCGGCTCCTTAAGTCCGTCCTCAGGAAGCTCAATTGAATGGAGCTTCGACCAGCTCGGATTCGAAGCCAACTTTACGACCGCTTCATCAGTGATCGGAATAGAGTTCAACTCAAGGATTCCTAACTTCTTCCAGCTCTTATTAGCGGCGAGTTTCAACAATCCTTTGTCAGTCAGCTTATTTTCACTCAATAACAGCGTCTCTAGGTTCACCCACGCTGAGTTTTCAGCGAGACCGGCGATACCTTCATCTCCAAATTTATTCTCGCAAACATCAAGCTCTTCGAGCTTGTTCCAAGTGGAATTCGCGCCTAATTTAGCTAATCCTTCATTTGAGAGTTCATTGGATGATAAATAGAGGATGCGGAGATCCTTCCAGGTAGTGTTTGCGGAAATCGCAGCTGCTCCAGCGTCTCCGATGTTATTTTGTTGCAAACTGAGATACCTGAGCTTCGACCACGACGAATTGCTTGCGAGGGTAACGGCGCCTTTGTCTCCTAGGTTCGAAGTCGCTAAATTCAGGGTTTCAAGATTTTTCCAGGATTCGTTTGCGGCTAGTCCTTTCGCTCCAGCTTCCTCGATATTATTTTGAGCCAAATCAAGTTCCTTTAATTGATTCCAGACGGAGTTAGCACCTAACTTCGCAGCACCGGCAGCTCCAATTTTATTTCCCATGAGCTCCAGAGTCTGAAGGTTCGTCCAAGTTGTATTTGCAGCCAATGCGGTGATACCTTCGTCACCGATGTCATTGAATGAAAGCGAAAGGATCTTGAGATCGTTCCATGTATTATTCAAGGCAAGCTTCGCCGCGCCTTCTGAGCCGAGACTATTGTTGATAAGGAACAACATCTCAAGCTTTGACCAGGTCTTGGTCTCTGCCAATTTACCCGCGCCTTCCGCTCCAATAGCGTTGGAACTCAGATGTAATTGCAACAAATTCGTCCACGTGGTGTTAGAAGCCAACGCTTCGATGCCCTTGCTTCCGAAATCGTTTTCAACTAAACCCAATATTTCAAGGTCCCGCCAGCTTTTGTTAGGAGCAAGGTTCGCAACGCCAGTGTCCTTCAATTTGTTTCCTTTGAGGAAGAGTTCGCGCAGGTTCACCCAGGTAGTGTTTGCGGCAAGGTATGCTGCTCCCGCCTCTTCTATCTGCATATCGACGAGATCAAGGACTCGGAGGTTAGGCATATCGTAAGCAGCGAGAGTCTTTGCTCCGTCAGCTCTGAGGTGCTCGCCTCGGAAAGTGAGGATCTTGACGCTCGCAGCGGTCTCTTTGATGTCTAAGAGCAAGTCGTCGATTCGTTTCGCGTTTGAACTTTCCATTAAGTTAATCAGATTCTTTTTATTTTAATAAAAAAGGTTCTGTTTTTTTCTATAAGAGGAATTTTGGGTTTGTATTATTAGCACGGTTTGGAGTAAATCCCCTGATTTCATAAACATCCAAATTATATTGGAATTCAAAATAGTTGCACTGGAAAAATTCTGCTGAGAGATTTGATGAATAATAAGAACAGAGAAGAACTAATTAACTCGATTTGATATCAAAAGTCACTGTTGCATTCCTGCCAATCGAACTATTTTAAGTACCTCACTACAAATTAATAAATTCAGTTTACGAGAAACTGGCGATCCCATTCCAGAATAAGTTTTACAGATCCCCTTGAGTTTGAACCCAACACAAGCCACAGTCAATGACTGCTCTAATTTCACCATTTTTCCAAATCAACTCTTCGTTTTGATCTAATAATTGACAAATCTCGTAAAAAAATGAGGATCATACACCTGTCCTCAGCTAAATATCGGCATTTGAGAAACTTTAACTGAATTATGTGTCTGCCAAGGGAGTTTTGTTGTGGTAATGGCATTCCAACATCAATGATATCGAGTGACTCGCTTGAGGAATGAAAAGAAGGGCCTTTTTTTGCTCGAAATAGTTGGATAGGAGTATGATGGCTTGGTGGCTCAGTATTATCGATAAATATGTAAAGGTGTTGAGTAGGTGGTTTGTAATAGGTAGAATCGAAACTCAGAATAAACACGGTTTAAACTTGCTAGTAGGAAGAAGAGATAACATTCAGAGGAGATCGCTTTGAGTTCGTTGGCATTTATTGAAATTTCCAAGCATTTGAATTAACGAGTGTGGAACCGAAATTGAATATCCAAAAAAATATCCACTGTGCATCAAAACTTTGGTGGATATTAATTCAAAAGGATCTCGAAAGCGTTGACCCTCTCTCTCAATCTCTGAAATAAGATTTATATTCTCATATCAAAAGGGAGGCTGGCTTAATATTGTAGATGATCGTCGTTATCATGCCGAAAACTCTATCGCCTTAATGTCAATGAGAAAAACATAAAAAATTTGTGGTATTGTAGAAGTTCTTATGTATTAAATCATTAGGAGTTAACTGAACAGTTGACAATATAAAGTTAGCATCAAGCGAATTTCCCTATTGCATTTTTCAATTTAGATAGCTGTTAATTACTATCAGATTTTAAATTAAGGTAGTATAGAAGACATTTTCTGTTCCTTGTTAAACCCACAGTTCGCAAGAGAGAATAGACTCGATAGTAATCCAATGAATAATAGCGTCTCAAAGAAGTTTTGTTTAATATCTGAATAACAAAGAAAATCAGGAAATTCCACGAGTAATCATCATAGAGGAGCTATTTCACTTTCTTTTTTGTTTGAATCACGTGATCTGCCATATAAATAGCTCAGATCATGAAACCTCGCGTTAGGTACAACCTGCACTGACATTTCTCCTGTTTGTAAGCCAAATAAGGCAACTGATATAACTTTACCTAATAACATGTTGTCGAAACTAAACACTAACAGCGATAACAGTTAGTTTGAAAGCTTTAACAGTTCATTATAATTCGAATGCTTTGTCTTGGTTGCAAATTCAATGGTAATTGAAAGACCTATTTGTCGAACAAGTAGCTGCAAATTTTTTGTTTCAATATGAAATTTTCGTTTATTAACCCTGATAGAGCAGAATCTAAAACAATCCATTGATATTGATGGTTTACATCTGAATCAATATATATTTGGAGATGGATATTAAACTGACGCTCATATCAGCTAATCGTATCATTTAATACTCACCAAAACTTGCTAATTCGAGATTGGCTGCTCGGTCTTTTTCATAATCATATAAGGTAGTTATCGCACCTCGCTTGAGCGCGCAAGGCTCTTCCTTAGTTGAGTGTTTCACAACATAATTTTCTAGTTTCGAAGGAACTTTGTGCTTCACTTCTAATGAGACGGCTAGCAGCATCTTCAGTCCTTCAGTGAACTTGGCTTGGGCTTGGAAAACATCACTTAAGTCCGTTAATTTTTGATCTGTTTGAATTTGAATAGCTTGAATTTGAGAAAAGTAGTTGACGATGGCTGTGGAAACAATTTCTTCTTTTTCAGAGATTCGATTTAAAATTTCTGGTGGCAATAGATAGCCATTCTGGAACACATGGAGAATTTTCGGCTTGAAATTGTAATGAGGGTGTCGAAGTACATTAATAATGGTTGTCTCAAGCAGGAGACTTCGGATGAATTGGTCTATGAGAGTTCGGATGAATTGGTCTATGAGAGTTCCTTTCTTGAGAACTATATCAGACAAAGGTCTAAAATATCTTCCCTTTGTAGGCGATGACTCCACTCCAAACTTGTCGAATAGACTTTTGGAAGTTACATGCCACGGTTCTAGCCATGTGTCCTCAGCTGGGAGAACTAACGTTTGCTTCAGAGATGCATTCAACTTCAGGTGAACCGTTCTCAGAGTTTCGCATGAGTTGATCAAAGCCTGAGCTGTGCAGAGTTCTTGATTACTGAAAAGCAGTCCAATCTGATCATGTTTAGTACTTTTGAGTGCAGTCATCAATTCCGTGTTTCTTTTTCCTTGGGCTTTGAAATCTCGAAACTGTTGTAATTGAGGAATGATATCTTTTATCAGTGCAGACCAAGT
>ENA-UOTX01000932-UOTX01000932.1-compost-metagenome-genome-assembly--contig:-NODE-932-length-26424-cov-6.655786_pt1 | contig 26424 bp, 15 predicted proteins | sample MGYA00238143_ERZ746982 | MGnify/ENA primary metagenome ERZ746982 (study PRJEB28758, sample SAMN06268862) | compost metagenome | isolation source: single cell | place: USA: California, Emeryville, Joint... | reverse complement strand
GCCGATAGTTTCAGGGGTTACAACGCCGGAGAGCACTAGCTTTCTTGATCAACAGGATAAAATTGAGCCGTTCTCGCTGATCAGAAGCAACGACAAGAAATGCGAGTTTGAGCTTAAAATCGATGACGATGAGAAGCTTAGCGCAGCGGAGGGTTCTATAGGGAACTCAGATTTGAGCTTCGATGACTTTGACAACGATGCGCTCAGCAATTCCTCCCCTTATCTCCGACCTCAGAAAGGGGATGCCTCGGAAAATATCTTGTTGAATTCTCCAAACGACGTGAAAAACTTGACCAAAGAAATCGGAACGAAAACTTTTGCTAGTCCAGAGCAGCTTTCAGCAGACTCTGAGATTTTTGATGAAAGAGTAATGTTCTTATATATGATAAGTGTGTTAATAAACTTTGGGTGATAGGCGGATATATGGTCGCTGGGAATCGTGTTTCTCTTGCTCTTCCACCCGATGGTCACGAGCATGGAGCAGACGCACGCGATAAATCACGCTAAGAAAGGGACGCTGCCCAGCAAGTTCGAACTTGAGCAGCCTACGATAGCCGCGATAATCAAGAGAATGCTATCGAAACACCCCAGCCAAAGACCTTATCTCAAGGTATTTTTGAGTTAATATTCGTAAATCACTAATAAATTAACTTATTAAAGGAAATCGAAGCTGAATTGAAGAAACCAAGCGAAAACTTGAATAAATTCTTTGGAAAAATCAGGATTCGCCGTGAAGGGTCCGAGACATGGAAAGAAAAGTAAATTGCTGTTAACGAATTGCATTTTGCTAACTTTTCTCTGTACATTTATAGATGGCTAAAACTCTCAGATCATATGATTTTAATTTACAAAGGACAAATGGACAAGAAAGCAGACACTATATTTCATCTTAATGAATGGCAGTTTACTCTTCAGAGCGAAGAGTCCAAAGAGAATTGCAATGATACTCTTCAGAGAGAAGAGTCCAAAGAGAATTGCAATGATAATTCGATGAAATCCCAAGAGAACGAGCTAGCAATGAATCCTTCTACGTTCATCAGCATTGAAAGTCATATCCAGTTGGGATATGAGATCGCTACTGATGACGCTGCTGCTACGATACTTCTTCATAAAAAAATAACCGACACTTAGTTTTTTAGAACTCACGCTAGAGAAGATTTTCTCGCTAATTTTACTAATTGCATGCTACACTAAATTTAAGAGAGAGATACCTATATAATCGTCAGTTATCTATTAATATATAAGCTTCACTCGTCACAGATTAATTACTGCATGAATACGTAACATTAAATCATCACTTCAGATCAGTATTCAAATTTCATCAGCTAAGACCCTCTGCTACTAGTATTTGCTCATCCATTATCAATATTCATTACCAGAGATTCTCAACGACTGTTGAAATAACTATTTCATTGAATATCACCATGGAAATTTGAATTCAGAGAGAAATAGCTTTCCTTGTGATGCAGATCACGATACTCTGAAATGATTGGCTTAATTCTAATGAGTCTATGGTTAATTAGCCTTATCTGAATAATGGTCCATAATGATGAATCCATTTGTTTGGGACTACTACTGGGAATCTCCTCATATCATTCATTAGCACCTAAGACAATATCCTTTGATTGTTCCATCAGTGTATTGTAAGGTATTTTGAGGCTGTTATCGGAAAAGAAGCGCGTGAATGTATAAAGCTTTTTCATTGCAGAGATAAAATTGAAATGTAGCTGCCTGGTTGTAAAAATAATTGGGCGCACTTTCGGAAATAAAGTGCCAAATTTCAAGAAAAATGAGGGAAATTTTGGCTAAACAATTTACAGAGCGCAATTTGGGTACGGTGCTTTTGAAATTTGCGCCGTTATTAAAATTTTGAAATTTTGCGCATATAAATTCCTGCGAAAATTTTGATCATAATTAAACATTAAATAGTTCAAAAAATCCTTTTTCCCAGCGCGACACCTTAGCAAATATGTTCGAAGCCAGACTTGAGCAAGGCCAAATCTTTAAGAAGATCGTTGATTCTATCAAGGATCTCGTTGCCAAAGTCAACATCGATATCAGCGGAACAGGAATGTCACTCCAAGCTATGGATTCTTCCCACGTCGCTCTCGTCTCCCTTAACCTTAAGGAAGACGGATTCAGCCGCTTCAGAGCTGACAAGCCAATGACCCTCGGCCTCGATATCGCCAACCTCTCAAAGATTATGAAATGCGCTGGTAACGACGATATCATCACCATGAAAGCCGAAGAAGACCCTTCAACTATTTCTTTCCTCTTCGAAAGCAACAGTAACTCTCATTATCTCTTGACGCGCCTAATCATGCTACCTCACAAGAAAACGATAAAGTCTCTGAGTTCACCTTGAACTTGCTCACCCTCGACAGCGAGCAGCTCGGTATCCCAGATACTGAATACAGCTCAATCTGTACTCTTTCCTCCTCTGAATTCTCAAGAATTTGCAGAGAAATGAGCCAGATTGCTGAAACAGGTAACATATTTCCCCTCTTATAAAGCCTTAATGCTTCCTTTTAGTGAGCATTGAAACCTCAAAGCAATACATTAAGTTCTCCATTAGCGGAGAAATCGGTGGCGGTTCAACCACTCTCAGAGCCAACGATTCCGATAAAAAAGAAGAACAAACTATCTTGGAGGTTGACGAACCAGTCACTCTCTCCTTTGCATTGAGATACCTCAATCTTTTCAACAAGGCCCAGAGTTTGTCTCCACAAGTCGTGCTTTACTTGTCCGGAGAGACTCCGCTTGTCGTTGAATACAAAATTGAGAAATTAGGTTCTCTGAAATTTTATTTGGCTCCAAAGATCAATGAAGAAGACGGCAACTAATCATATTTTCATTAGTTCATTTGAGTGTTGAGGTTTTTAAGAGTGTTGTGATGGAGTATTCGTGATTTTATATGATATTTTATGTAAGGACAGAATCTTTTCAGGCTTATATACATATATCTGTCATCATTGAATTCCACTCATCATAATCCCAATAACTCAGCGTCTTACCTTAGAGAAGTTTTGAAAAGCAATTTAGAGTGGCTGGAAGACCAGAGTCAATTTATTCTCGAAAAATGTTGGCAAAAAGTACGAATAAAAGACTATGGATATATACTGATTGTGAAGGCTAGGTCTTAAACTTATCGAATAGTAGACTTTAATTCGACACGATTACATATTATTCCCACTTCTTGTTGGAGAGATTGAACGTGTTCGTCAGAGGCTTTACCTTTCTCGTGACATACATCGTCGTATTCAAATGATATGGCTTTTCTGTATTGTATCTTACACGGTATTCGGTTTTGTTCCTTGCATCAAAAACTGAAAAAAATTAGACATTCGCTCTGATCTCAAGACTTACTGTCTGATGTTTCTTTTGGGAAGAGTCCCTTTCCATCGAACTTTATGCAGTTAGTAGCATATCCACTCAGCGCGGCAGTGCGCTTCGTGTTGACGGTTTCAACAGGAGCAGGTCGGTAGGTTGGTGGAGTAGCTTTGTTAGGGTCTCTGAATTTTTCATGAGTATGAGAAACCCAAGGATCGGCCTATTGAAGCGGTCAGTTTTCACAAAAATGGGCAGCGTATACATGAACTGAAGGGTGATTCTTCTGCATGGTTGGTGCGCCATACTTATGGGACCAAGCGGTAAGGGATGGGTCTATTAAAGCGTTCTGTTTCAAGTTAAAGCTATTGAAAACGCGTGAGTTAAGGGCAGCAAAAGTGCTGATGTACCCAGTAGAACTGAGACCAAACTTGTTGGTTCCGAGTTCTGGTTTACTAAGACTCTCTTTTGCGATGGTAGCATAGCTTCTTCCGAACTCGCCTTTGGATTTGTACCCTGGGACGAAACCAGCGTAGCCAGGAATAGCATTATTTGCTGGCTCTTTAGGTTTCTAAGCAAAATCAATGAGATATGAGATATTGTGAAATGAATTACGTCTGTGTACATGGAACCGTAGGATGTTCTGAAGTGGTTATCTTTGGTCCAAGAGTGGAAACGATCTTCAGAAATTTTCGTATCTTGATATACAGTTTTTCCGGCTGGGAAGGGGTCGTAGGTGAATTGTGCCATTAGTAAATTTTGGTAACTTGTTTTGTTTGCTAAAAATTATTATTTATTTTATTGAATTGATTGTAACTTATTTGACTCTGAAAATGAGCATGAGGCTGTCAAAATTGAAGGGCTCGCCAACCTTGAGATGAAATGAACACGGAGTTTGGTTTTTGACAATTGAGCGATAATCTCATCGTTTAGAGCTGATGTTCCAGAAGAAAAGATCGCGGTGCTTTTCAATCACTTTGGATGTAGCTGTGGTTATCTATTCTTTGAAAATAGTGCTTATATTGGAGTTCAATAAAGGAAATATGAAATATTTAGTGTCAGAAGAACTATCATGTTTGGCAGCTGATTTCAGTCATTATCAAGGTAGCTCTCATTACAATATTGGTGAATTTCTAATAAAAGACTAATGCATTAGAAAAATTTTGCTTTTGTTAGAAAGTCTTGCATTTGTGCTTTCTATGGAATCTATACTCGATATCGCTCTTGGTTTACAAATGGAGGAGACTTTTACTTTAGTATCTAAGAATTAATAATATTTGCAGAATTATTCCTCTATAAATAGATCCTAAATGCCTCTATTCTCGACAGCGAAGAGATTTTTATCAAGTGTTTCTAACTTTAGCTTTACGCTTTTCTTTGCCATTTTATCGTTTTCAATTGTAATCCAATTGAATTTATTTAAAGATAACCCGTAAAGTTTGAATCCTGTAAGTTTAATTCAAATTCGGGGAAGAAATGGTTCAGTCTATGACAACAAGAGATAGATTACGCTGGAGCTCTTTGGAATTGCAATCTTCCCCGAATTGTTGACTTTGAAGAACAAAGCAACTGAATCCTCATCGAGAGAGAGAGACGTTCCTTGTGAATAGTATTCTCTAATGAGAGAAGTACTTCCCAGGAGGAATTAAAGACATCTAATCAATTCTCTTTGAGCATGATTTTATGGAATCCTACTCGAATCGTGCATATTCAGATTCGATTTACAACAAAAATCATTTACTTATCGAATTTAAATATCAGACAATAATTCTGTTCTCAATTGTTTTAACCAATCTAATAAAAAAAAAGAGTATATTTTATCTTCAGATTGAAATGGAGACCAAAACCCTCAAAAAGAAGACCAAGAAGACTGAAATCCCAAGACCTTTCCCAAAAGGCTCAAAGATCCTCATCAGCAAAGCCAAAGAGCTTGGCTCTTCCGTTATGCACAAAGGATTGTGGTCCATTGTCTTCTCTTTCGTCGGACTGAACCGCGAACTGATAAAACTGAGAATTGTGAGCCGAAAATGGAAGAAAAACATCGAATACGCAGCCGAAATCATGATCAACAACAGAAAAGCTCGCCTCGAAAGCCACATTTTACTCACAGGCGATCTGGATCCTCAAGCAGCAACCGAACTAAAGAACGCTATTCGGAGAAGAGAAGGCTATGAGCGATTCTTGCCGCTGATACCAAGAAAATGGGCTTTATTTTCTCGTCTATCAGACATAGCTAAACTGCAAAAACCACCAATCTGTATCCAAGAGTCCCTGATCAGTGTCCTGAACCTCACTATCAGTGATGAGGAATTTAACCAGAGAAAAGGCATCGATTGGAAGTACTGCCAAGACGCTTTGAAGAAGAAAAACTTCATGGATATTCTCACGCAGACGACGCCTGATACAATTGACGATGGGAGAGTTCGCAGGTTTGAATACAATCACAATAGAAGCATGATCACGGTTGACTATCTTCACCATGAATGTAACGCTGCGGCATTTATGTTGGAATGGGCTCTGGCGCTGGTAGATTGCTTTAAACAAGAGAAGACGCTTGAGGCGGAAGTTCGAACTAGGCTGCAGAGAATGGCGGAGATCAGGGCCGAGCAAGTGTTTGTGGATAACTTTTCTAAGCTTTTTAATAAAATGCTTAAGAGTAAATGAATATAGAGTCATTCATAACTTGCATACTACTATTAATTCGCCATTTTACGTGAAACAAATTGATTGGGGTTACGATTATAACTGCATTGCTTCCTCTGAGAAGGTTGCTTCTTCACTTTGAATCAAAACACGATGGATTTATTGATTTGTCAATGGAAAAAACAAGTAATAATGTGTGTATTTAGTCAGTTATATTGAGTATTTCAGAATGCAATGTAATATGATTTAATTAATCAATTGCTTTTGCTGTTTATCGCTTAACTTGGAGAATACATTAAGTTTTCAAAATTTCATCGAATAATAATAATCAAGTCTATCTTACCTATCTCCGGCTCTACTCCTGCTCCAGATGCTATCAAATTGCTTATTTTGGAATGTATAACCCTTTTTCCCTTCCTTTTGCACCTGAGCTGGTTCTACTTTTTCTTCCCTTAGCAGCTCTTTGTTTTCACTACGTACAGGCATCCTAGTCCTTTCTAACTTTTCGCTCGGTCTTCCTGTTTGATTGAACAACCCTGCATATTTAGCTTTGAGCTCCTGGGTTGTCGGGTTATAGCTGCTCCTCTGCACTGGTTTTTCAGGCTCATTCTGTTTAGGAGTGTCATCGTTTCCTTCGTATCTAGGATTAAAGCCTGCCCGAGTAGCTTTCTGTTGTTCCTTATAAGTCCCCGCAACAGAGCTCGGCCTTTTTATTTGTTCTCTTTCAGAACCTCTAGCCATGAGATCCTGCTGATATCCTTGAAGTTTTCTGTATAATGAGCCTTGCATATTCATTGGCATGAGTAAAGGACCTCCTATTTCTGGCTCTGTGGGCTTGCTTTTCATTGATTTATAAGGAATATATTTCGGTTCATAGGGGTGAAATCCATGCTTAAAGAGTGATACACCAACCGGTAAGTCGATCTCCGCGTCTCGGCTGTGGATCTGATTTTCAATATCGAGTTGGTGGATGGAGAGATGAGGTTCTGGCAGCTGATCCTGAAGGAAAGCAGCAGCACTGCTCCCCCGTCTTCCTCGAGGGAAATGACCAAAATAACCTTGCAAATTTTCATTCGGGCCGGAAGGATGGTGAATATTTCCCAAAGGTATCCCTAAACCAGCTCCCGCACCTCCACCAGGACGAAACCGATTTCGTCTGAAAGGCGTATTCGAGATTTCAAACGGCCCTGGCTGATTTATCCCTAGGTTGGGCCCATAAGGTTGATCCTGCACATTAAAACGTGGGTCTATCACAGGGTTAAATCTCCCTGACCGGTTCTCATCCAATTGAATTTCATTCAAAGGCACAGAACCTCTTACAGGCAAACCTAACCCCTCATGCTTCTTCGACACTTTTCCAGGCATCTTACCGACTTCCGGGTCTCGATAGCTACCATACGCGCCGACTGAAGCTCGACCAGATGGAGCAACTTCTCGTTGGCTCTTTCTTTGCTGATCGTCAGCAAGCAAATCACGCATAGGCATGTAGTGCTCTTGATGCTGCTTCTGTTTCGTTCCCGATGAGACCGGATTAAACTGAGAAAGGAATTCGTTTCGACTATAGTCTTTATCGATGCCTCCCATTGAGTTGAAATCTCCCATCGAAGGCTTTTCTGGCAAATTCAGGGTTTCTTTCGATAGATTAGTCCCATAGTTACCACCAAAATCCTCCTTATAGCCATTTCTATCAGTTGCAGTCCCGATTGCGTAGTCGCCTGGATTAGGATCAACTTGAAAGTCCTCCACATTATAGATATGATGAGGTTTCTCGTATGATTTCTCCGGATGCGCACCATTCTGCAAAAAGTTATCGAGAATACTCGTAGGGGGCTTTCCGCTATTCGAGCCGATTCGATAATTGGACAAAACGTCATGAGGTCGTCCTTGAGTGTCGTAAGAGCGCGTTGGGTTTTTCGATTCATCCATTCTGAGGTAAGGTTGAAACACGTTGGTCCCTCCTTGCGTGGTATTATAAGATGTTTTCGGGGGGAGATAAGACTGATAGGTAGGATAGTTTTGTTTCTCTCCCTGAACAGGGAAGAAGGCGTTGCGGAAATCAAGCAAGGTTATCTTCCCAGAGCGAGTTTTATCGACGCGTCGAGCAAAAGCGTCGTAATCGTCTTGCTGGAAGTTCTGGTTCAGGCGTCGGAAGAATGCCTGGAGACTAACAGAGAGAGAGTAAGTCCCTTGTCATCATTGGAAATGAGAAATACCTTCTAGATTCAATGATTCCGGTCTCTTCAACATCAATTAGTTTAAATATCGCTCCGGGATTCAACTCGTTTCCCGAAGGAAATTGCCCTCTGACCTGTTTGAGCCTCCTGAAAAATTCGATTTCTCTTTGAAAGACCTGAAGCACGTCCCTGTCAAGAGCGATCTGATCAGACTGGTTTAATTCGGCTTGACCTCTGCTTGCCCTGTTAAGACACTGATTTTTCAAGATGCTATCCGCTTGTGGAAGCATTTGCACGAGGAAGCTGCGAAAATATGTTAGGCTACTAAAATGGCGTGTAAAATACTCGTTATAAGTGATCCTTTCGGCTGCGATGGTGTGAATTTTAAATAAATGCTCAAGTTCTTGGGTGTTAAATTTCACTTGATATGACCTGAGTATGATTTCCCATAAAGCAAGAGTATAAACAACGATAAGTACTCGAAAAACGCTTTGAGGTCTTCCTTGTTGATGTATCCCTTGTTGTTCTGGTCAAGTCTTCGATAGCAGCTAAATGAGATGAAAGATCTATTGTTCGCGAGCTCTACTCGAGCATCTTCGACCTAATAACGATGAACAAAGCGAAGAGGGGATTTGGTTACGTCTTTCTCGCCTTGAACGACTGTGAAGATTAAATCAGCGAGTTTTTGTTGAAGCTGACTCTGGACCTGCATAAAAGAAGTCTTCGTTGATTTGATTATTTTTCAAATACCGGAATGTTTAAAAATTTATTCAACGTTGAAGGATAATTCAGAAAAATATTCTTCCCATGAGCTTCACATTTATGTCAAGGAGAGAACTGAAGCCAATCAGCGGAATTTCCCTTTCTTCATGATCTAAAGCATTGCAAGGGGAAGTTATAGCAACTGAAACAAATATGCGAGTCCTTGATGAATGATATGAACCGTGCGAACCGATTATTAGTATTTTGTGAAATAGAGAATTAATTCTGAGAGACCTTAACGGAAACTGCTTAGGCTCTTTGTTGTTTATGAATTCTGATTCAATTATCATCATTATGAATATCCCAATGAAAAATTTATTGAGATCCATCACAGATGTCCTTGCAGGCCTCGAAGATTCTCGTCAATTGCTCTTGGAGGTGTCATTATTGCCTATTCTTAAAACAATGGCAAGGTGCATCTTCTCTTTCCACGTTTCCTTTCGAGAAAAAAAGACTTTGAATATTAATTTTATTGTTCGAATGAAGAAGCTCAAAAACATTTTCAAGGCTGTCAAATCCTCAGTCCCATGGCCTGAAGACAACGCTGCTCATACTGACTCAACCTCAACATACTTCAGACACACGGAAGCGAAAGATATCCCTAAAGATCAATACAAAATGCAGAACAAAACCAAATTTCGAGTAGAGGATCGGATCAGAGAGCTGGACAGAGTGATTTTAAAAGGCATCGACAAAGACTTTATCATGATTAGGATTCAAGAGATCATTTTGCAATCAAGACTCCACAATGTCCCTGAAGATGTAAAAGACGCCTGCGAAATCGCACATTACGCTATACTGAACGACACTCCAGTCAGAGTCTCTCTGCTGCGATTGATTGTTCCTGAGATCGAATTCTCCGAGAAAGATATCATCGATGAGAATTCCTACGAGAAATATTTGCAAAAAAAAGAAAAAGAAGATAACATACAAGAAGCCACCATTGAAGTCGAAGATACATATGGCATGAGAAACGAAGAAGGGAGAGGCAAAACGTCTCACACGACATGGGGACCGAAGAATACTAACAAATAGCAGCAAGCCATGTTTCTATATACTTATACCTATAACTTTACCATCATTAACGTTTATACTGATATCATCTTTATTACTGTCATTTCAACATCACTACCGTAATTTAAGCGCATTACAGCGCAATAAGCTTCGAAGCAGCTGACTGACCGTGCGAGATGAAAGTTGTTAGCAGGCTAGTCACGTTTAGAACTGTTTCCATATCTTTCAGAAACATATTCGGTTGAATCAAAAAAAGAAGATAGTTAAGCTCTCATTAAAATTGTAAAATACAACGTCCGAAATAATTTATTTCTAATTCTTTGAATTAAAAACTCGGAGATCTGTTTGAAATATGCAGTCAAAGTCTCTAAAACCAAACATCTCTAACGACTCGCAGTTTTCGATTGCAAAGAAGACTCAGGCTTACCAGGCGACCCAGCCAACGAAAGGGTCCAACCCTACAAAGATGGTAATTCTATATAATGATTCAAAAATTTTGATTCTTTTTTACCGCCAGACGCCTTCCCAACTCCTCAAAAAGCAAGCCTCTGGCAACGTCCTGGAAGAACTCAACCAAAAACCCAAAATAGTCCAGTTTCTGAACATTGCCGACCTCAGCTCTTACACCGAATCAGCAGTTTCGATTGATGAACCATTATTCGAGCCGATCCCTACGACGATTCAATTCACGGATTATGAGCCCTTGCAAATAAAGGACAAGATCTTTAGACTCAGAAACAAAGATCGTTACGCTCGCAGGGTTAAGATCATCCCGCCAGATTCACGATTATTCCAAGTATTGCCATATAACAAATCAAGCACGCTGAAAGGAGATTTCGTTGATGGTGATATCACCGCCGGATCGAAGGTACTGCTCTTTTTTTTGCTCATTCGATGCTTAATCGCTACCATTAGGTTGCTCCTGGCAGAGAAATCTCTTTTATCGTGCGATTCAGCCCTGAGGCAAAGATCGATTACACGTTTGATCTCGTAATCGTGACCGAGAGAGAAAAGTTCGTGGTACCTATCGTCGCTACAGGAAAGCGAGCGATGTTAGAATTCCCAGATGTGCTTGATTTCGGAAATTGCCCTGTGAAGTATATGTCGGAGAAACCAGTCTTGATTAGAAACATCGGCGAGAAAGCAACCAAATGGTTCTTGAATATGCCTCCTGGCTTTGAGGTTGATAAGAAAGAAGGATTGTTAGAAAACGGGAAAGCTGAGCAGATTGTCGTGAAGTTCTATCCGCATGAGTTTAAGCCGTATAAGGCGGAAGCGATACTGAGTTATGATAATCTCGAGGCGTATGTTACGATCATGGGTAACGCGCAGGATTACCAGGTGTACTTGAGCAAGAATCATATCACGATGGACGAAGCCTATATCAGTCTGCAAACCCAGCAAACTTTCCAGATCGTGAACAAGAGCAAGTATAAGGTTGATTTCCAATGGCGAGCTTTCCAAACCGAGAAGGAAGAAACCGAAAAGAAGAACAAGCTGCGCTCTCAGCTCGATCAAGAGGAAGCTGAAGAGCGAATGCTGTTGAAAGAGCTTGTAGCTCACGAGCATCATGCTGATGATGATCTTGATGAGCAGGATGACTCTGACGAAGAAGAGAAAGATGAAAAAGCCAATATACTCAAACGACAGAAAAAGTAAACTTTTTTTAGCATTTGCTTTGAAAACTAACCTATTAACCTCTCTAGCGCTGAGATAATGCTTGCGAGAAGATACAGAAACATTCGAAAGGCTATCGACGACGACCCACTGCTATTCCAGGACGAGATTTTCAACATCGAGCCTGCCTCAGGGCAGATTTGGCCAAACAGCGAGATGACCATTACTGTTTCGTTCCGTCCTACTCAAGCTCTCAGCTATTCATGCGTGGCTTACTGTAATATCACCTGCTCAGAAGAAAGACTCTCGTTGCATCTATCCGGCGAGGGTATCGGTCCAAAAGCCTTGCTTTCAGTGACAGACTGGGATTTGGGCGACATCTACATCACGGAGTCAGTTCCTTATGACATCACCATTGAGAATCGCGGTGAAATCCCTGCAGAGTTCGAACTACTACCCAACGATTCTCCCTTCGGTTCGCTATTTGAGTTCGGGGTTCATAGCGGTATACTCGGCGTCGGAGAGAGACTCAACTTCAAAGTTACATTTACACCTGATAAACTCGGAGAATTCGACGAGACGTTCAAGTTTGCGCTGAAAGGAAGCACTGAAATGCTAACTCTGCACTTCAGCGGACACGTCGTGGCGCCGAAGTTCAAGTTCGACCCTGAGATCATTAACTACGGCAAAGTGTCCCTTACATTCGAATATCCTTTCTATATAACGCTGACCAATATCTCAACAGTCAAATTTAGCTATAACTTAAGGATTCCCGGCGACGGCAGACACGGCAACAAAGAATTCGATATCAAGCCCGCACGTGACACACTTGACCGCGGAGAAGAGCGCAAGATTGAGATCGTGTTTACCCCTTACAACTACAAACCTTACGACATGGTGCTCGTTATTGATATTGATAGAGTCGGTCATGACATGCACTCTATTCCTATCAAAGCTGTCAGTGATATCCCACACGTCCGAGTCGAAAACAGCAGACTTGAGTTCGGAGAGGTCTTCCTTCGTCATCGTAGAGAGAAGACCGTGAAACTACTCAACAGTTCTGATTTGAAGGCGAAGTTCAGGATCAAACCCCAGGCAGAAGAGCATAAGATGCTTGCGACTTACACCACTGATCGTGATGGCGGAGAAATCGGACCTGAAGACGACGTGACAATCGCAGTGACGCTCACGACGAAGAAGCTGGGACCGATTGTATTACCGTTGAGCGTTGAAGTCGTCGGCGCCCCTCAGCCGCTCTTGGTAAACATTCTCGCGTTCTCCAAAGGACCAGAAGTAGAGCTTTCAGAAAAAGAGCTTGATTTTGGAAACGTTGATGTGCTAAGAGACTGGACGAAGAGTCTTGTGATCTCTAACAAATCGCCAATTAACGCTGATTTCCACATTTTCACGAAGAACAAGAACTCGATATTCAAGCCTTTGATCAAACACGGCGAGCTCGCTCAGGAAGAGTCCTTGACGATTCCTATCGTATGTAATGCCGATGACAAGCAGAAATTCAATGATACTCTGCATATCGTAATTAAAGACGGTGTTGATAAAGAAGTCGCATTAAGAGCGAGAGGTATTGGATCGACGATCTTCTGCAAAGAGGATTTGAAGAATATCAATTTTGGAGTGCAGTACACGTTCAGAAACTACACTCGTGAGATCTTCGTTGAAAATAAAGGGCGAAAGCCTCAGAAACTCACCTGGCAGAGAAAGAAGGCATTGATGTCTAAGAGCCAGAGAGAGGAAGCTAAAGAGAAAGAAAAACAGAAGAAGAACGGCGATGAGCCTGAAGCTGACCCTGATGGACTTGACTGCGCGTTTACGATCGTGCCAGACACCATCAACCTTCCTGCGAAGACCGGTATCATGTTCCAGTTCAGAGCAAACTCGATCAAAACAGGTAAAATCGCTGAGAATTTCGAGCTCAGTTCGCAGGCGTTGAACGAGAGGAAAACAGAGAAACTCATGACTACGGTTATTGAAGGCGAGTTTATCAACCCGACCCTCGTTTTCAATGAGAAGTTGCTCTACTTCAAATACTCATGGGAAAAAGGCGAACCTTTCCACACTATTTCTAAGAATCTCGAAATTACTTGCGCTTGCCAGCTCCCAACGAACTTCATTCTCAAAGCGCAATCGCCATTTAGCATCAGCCAGGAGAATTTCTCATTACTTCCTGGGAAAACTACAACGCTGAAAGTTGATTTCGATCCTGGGCTGAAATACGACAGAGTCAGCGACAAGATAAAGAGTAAGCTCCAGGTCATTCACGTCGACCATCCTTTCAAGCAAGCTGTTGACTTAGTTGGCGAGGTGTGCTTCCCTAACTTGAAATTCGAAAGAAACGCGATCAATTTCGGCAGCATTCTCAACGATACTTCAAAGCGCGTGACGATCCAGATTCAAAACATTAGCGAAATGCCGTTGTATTATGAATGGAGTTTCGTTGACGAAGAGGTCGTGAGAGAGAGAAGAGCCGATGAGAAATCAATGATTGAAGACGACCCAAAGAAAAAACGCAAGGGTCGTGAGGGCGCTGAACGCAATGTCGTCCCGATCAACGAGATCTTCGATATCTTGCCAATGAATGGAACTCTCGCTCCTGGCGAGACTGAGGCCGTTGAATTCGTTTTCCATGCGATCTTAGGTCAAAAAGTCAAGACAATGGCAGTTTGTGCTGTCGACGGAGGTCCTGAGTATGAAGTCCAGCTTACCGGCGATTCCTCAGAGATGACGTATCGTATCACGCCTGGCAATAACACGCTCGATTTCGGAGAAGCCATTCCTTTCAATGACTGGGAAACCAGAGAGTTTGTGATCGAAAACACTGGAAAAGTCGCCTATGATTTCTCAATAGACTCCAGCTCGTTATACAGAAGAAGCTTGATTGATATTTCCCCGCTTAGTGGCAGAATCAATGGGTTCGAGAAACAGAAGATTCAAGTCCGATTGTGCCCCGGTATCCCTGACATCATCAACGAGCAGTTCGCTGTTAACATCGCTCACTTCGAGCCAGAAATCATTACTTGCATCGGTTATGCCATCTATCCAGCACTGGCGATGAACCTTCCTCGAAGCGACCCTGGTGAATATTTGAAAGTGTATGAGACTGAGAAAATCAACACTTCTGAGCCAGGATTCCCCGATCCATCCCACTCAGAGCTCAGACAAATCACCGACACGCTCCAAGTCACTGAATTCGAGGTCGAGGTTGACAGAAAACTGTTTTGCGATATGATCATCAAATCGCTTCATGAATACCAGGCTCAAGCCGCAAAGGATGAAGGAGAATTCAAACCTGATAAAACTCCCAAAGGAAGCGCTCACACGCCTTTACGAAGTGCTGGAGGAGACCGAAAGTCGGAGCTGCACGCTAGCCAAGAGCCATTCCAGCTCAAAAGCAATGAGTTGTACCTCACCGAGGAAGCAAGACTCCAAGGACTCGCGAAATTCATAATGCCGAAAACTAATATGAACACTAGACATCTCGACCCCAGGATCTACGAAAGAGCCACGCTGACAGCCTACCAATGCGATTTTGGGAACATCGTCATTGGCGCTTCCAAGAACCGAAGCTTTAAAATCATGAACACGTCTGTCACACCAATCAGCTTCTCATTCGACCAGAAATACAAGGCGCTTGGAATTTGGATTAATCCAGACAAGGTACCTAAGCTCATGCCAGGAGACTCTATCAAGATCGATGTGAAATTCACCGCACGTAAGACTCTTAAATTCGGGCAAAATAAGATGTACGCGCCGATCGAGGTGAAGAACGGTCCTAGATACAACGTCGAGCTCATTGCTAATCTCACGATTCCTGAGATTACTCTCGCAACTGACACTATTGAGTTCCAGAAGGTGATAATTGGGCAGCGAAAGACAATTTTCATGAGATTTGAGAATAATAAGGAAGTTGCCTGCGAATGGTCGTTGAGCACGAGGGCTGACTTGGTGTCTGGCCCTGATAAAGGGGATGCCAGCAAGTTCACGATAACTCCGAGCTCAGGCAAGATCAACCCTGGACAGAAACAAATGATTGAATTCACATTCGCTCCGAGCTCAGAAAAGCAATACAATCATAAATTCGTGATTGTGATCAAAGAAAACCCAAAGCTCCTCAATATTAACGTGAAAGGCCAAGGCGCGAACGTTGCGCTTGAGTTTATCCCTGAAAAGATCGGATTAAAGCCGATAAAGCCTTACGACAACAAATGCTACACAAGATTGGACGTTCGGAATCCCTCTGACTACGACGTCGAGTTGTATTCGCTTAACTTCGATACTGATTATGCTCAAGAAGAAGAAATTCTCCGAAACTTTGATGAGCTAACACAGAACGAGCTGCTGTACTACAACGTCAGAGCGCCAGGCCAGCCGTTCTGGGAGAAGATCCGCAAGGCGTATAACATTAAGATGAAGAAAAATCAGTTCGAAAAGAGGATTAAAGACCTCGGAAAAGGTGAAGAAACCGCGGAGGCAAGAGCGGCAATTCAAAAGGAACTCGACGACTTCCTGGCAGCTAACTACGAAGAGCCCGAAAAGATATACCCAAGGAAAGTAGACGAGGCTTTGAAGCATCACGTCGTGATTTTCGGACCCGAAGGCTGCGGTAAAACTCAACTTGCGAAACATCTTTCCAAGGTTCAGCAGAGAGGCATTTTGAACTGTGATCAACTGTTGCAATGGAACCGAGAACAGAAAACTGAAGCCGCTGCAAAAGCAGACGCGTTCCTTGAGCAGAAACAGAAGGAGCTTGAAGCAGTGATCGCTGAAAGAGAGAAAAACAAGAAGAAGAGGAAGAAAGGCGAAGAAGAACCTCCATTGAACGAGCCTTCATATAAGTGGCTTCCTCCGGAATTACTTGAAGAGCTCCTCGTGAACAACTTGACTAGCCCAGAATATAACGCTGGAGTTATCTTCGATAACCTCGTCGGAGAGAACATCGAGAAAGTACACGTGATTATTAAGGTTATTCTGAAAGTCCTCAAGAATCATGCGATTCAGCTGATTAATCTCTACTATCCAACCGAAGAGGCTGACCCGAGCCTCGGAGTCACCGAGATCATCGATCCGTATAGAGTTTCAGGACTTCATTTGATTAAGGAAGAGATCAGCCCTCCTCAATCACCCACGCGCGCAGAAGAGAAAAAGAAAACATCAAAGACTTCAAAGGCTAAAACAACTGAGAAGAGCATGCTGACGGAATCTAAGACAGCGCTTGATAAGAAGAAAGATGCAAGCCCTGTCATGCTGAAATCTCCTTCTAAGCGCCAGACAATAGACAAGAAACAGACATCACAAGCTTCGATTAAAATGGGCTCATTGAACGAAGAACCTGGCTCACCCAGATACCACCACGCTCCTGTCGATGAAAAACCGATCTTCGAAGTCAATTACCCAAGACCTATCTCATCAGAGGAATATGAAGCTCACAGAAAGCTTGCGAAGGACGTCGCTGACCTCTTCCTCGAGCAATACAAAGAACCTCCAAAAGAAGAGGAAGTTAAACGAGAGCCGACGCCTGGAAAGACTGGAAAAGGTGCCCCTCCAAAGAAAGGAGATAAGAAACCAGGAAAGCAAGAGCCTGTTGTTGAGGAGAAGAAAGAAGAGGTGAAAGAGCCTGAGCTCCCTCAGATCGAGATTCTTAAGGTCGAGCCAAAGAAACTCGTTGAGCGCGATCGAAAGTACGTTATCGAGTTGCCAATCATCTACAACCACGCTCAGCTCAACAACACCGTTATTGAGTACGTACCAGAGCCAATCTTCCCAGACCCAGACAAAGAGCCTGTTCCTGACCCAGTCTTCCACCAGATCCTGAAGAAACCACAAAATCGTCCAAAATATGAGGCGATTAAACACTTCTCCATTCATACGCCAATAGGCAACTATGTCAACGAAGATGATAGTGAATTAGTCCCAGCAGACGTGAATATCGAGGAGCACACAGAGAAGAAAGCCAGATGGATCATCCCAGCGAAGAAGAAAATCACGCTCTATATCAAGTTCTTCACGACCGTCCCCGGCAACTATGAATCCATCCTCGACTTCGAGTCGTTCTATTCCACGAAGAGCTACAAAGTCCCTTGCATGGGCGTATGCGATTTCCCGATGATCAACCCGAACCCGATCAACGTCTTCATGAACAACAACATCAGGAAGGTCAGACCTGAAAAGGCCCCAGAGTGCTACCTCTCACGTAAATTCGTCACTTCTGAGCAATTATTCGATTTCGGCCCATTGCTTATCGGCAAAGACCCTCTAAAGAAGAACGACCTTGGAGTCATTAACATCAATTCTTTCTCGTTCAGAATCACAAACTACGGCAAATTTGACTGCGATGTTAGCTTTGCTCTCGCTTCATCAGTGATAAACGACAATCCAGAGTACAGAAAGAACGTTTTCTCGTTTGAGCCAGAGAAGCTGCAGTTATCTAAAGACGAGACGAAGGAAGTGCGAGTTTGGGCGATCCCAGACATCACTGGAAAGTTCCGCGACGACCTCATCTGCATGGTCAAAGATAATCCTGTCCCAACCATCTTCCCAATGATCTGCTCAGGACAAACCCCAACTCTTCAGATCGACACTGATAAAATCACCTTCGATAGACTCCTCATCAACTCCATGGATACAAAGACTCTTACTATCACAAACAAATGCGCGATCCCAGTTAAATGGCAGCTGGTTGCTCCAGTTGAGCTACCAAAGGGCTTCAACATTAAAAAGACAACTGGGCTTCTGCTGCCAAACCGCGAGGAGAAGGTCATAATCGAGTTCACTGCGCTGGCTCAACAGAAGTTCTTAGGTCATAAAATCATCCTCTACGCCGAAGACGATGAAGGTCTCGGCAAGAAACAAGAGCCAAAGACGATAGAATTGAACGCCGAAGCCTTTGAGATCAAGGTGAGCTTGTTCAATAACCAAAACCCAGAGCATCTGCTTGATTTCGGAGCGGTTAGAGTCGGCGACCAAGCTGACCAAGTCTTGCCGATTAAGAATATTGGGCTCTACCCAATTCAATACCGCTTCATTATGAAAGACAAATTCTTCAAGAGCAACTTCACAATCGAACCAATGGAAGGTATGATCGATGCCAACCAAGAGCAAATCGTCCGTGTCATGTTCCGTTCAAAGGAGGAAGTCGAGCTTCGAACTTACAACGAGACGGCTCAAATAGGGCTTGAGATCCTTGAAGGCAAAACGCTTGAATCTCATCATAAAGTCATGATAAACGTCAAAGTAGTAGCAAAGTTCTCTAAGTACTCTATCATTCCAGTCAAGAACATTAACTTTGGTCCTATCGCTTTCAATGATAAGAAAACTCGTGAGTTTGAGATCAGAAACGAAGGCATGTTCGAATTTAACTTCACCATCTTCGACTACTTCGATGATGTGAGACGAAACGAAGCGATTGAAGAAGAGCAGAAGATGATCAGAGATATCGAAGAGGCACGTATCGCCGCGCTCGCGCTTCAGCAATCAGGAAAGGCTGGAAAGAAAGACGCGAAGAAGGACGCTAAGAAAGCCGAGCCGCAGAAGAAAGACACAAAGAAGGATCCTAAGAAAGGCGCTGATCCTTACGCTGGGCAGTTGGCTGTCGGCCAATGGCGTATTGATCCTCCTAACGGTACAGTCTTACCCAACGGAGGCAGCCAGCCAATTAAAGTCACGTTCCTTGGCCAAGGCCAGCAGTTGTATGAGCAAAAGCTAGGAATTCACGTGACGCGTAGAGATCCAAACGACCAACCTAAAGGCATTCTGTATGAGGTTGTTGCTGAGAGCTGCATCCCTGGCATCGTCACTGAGAACTACGAGGCTATCTTCGAAGAGCAGATTGTTATTCCATCTATGGCTGCTTACCAAAAGATGGCAGAGCGTATTGAGTCCCGTGTCTTCTCCGTTGAAGAGAAATGCTTCTATTTCGGTACCGTCGTGCCTGGAACTAAGAGCGATAAAGGCTATGAAGGAATCCGAGAGAAATTTAAGATTATCAATAATAACAAGATCGCTTGTAACGTTACCTTCGAAGTCAAGCAGAAGAAGAACCAGAGCAGCAACGAGCTCTTTGCGTTCACTGTGGAACCAAAGGAAATAAAAATCAACCCTCATACATACGAATATGTTCGAGTCACCTTCAATCCACAGATAATGGCGTCTTACGCTGGCGTCTTTGAAGCGACCGTCAAAGAAGGAGAATCAAATCCAAAAACACACAAATTGACCTTTGATCTTAGAGGCGAAGGCGCTCTTCCTACTCTCAAGATCGATAAGCCTAATGAGTTTATGGACGGCGTGCCTGTACTACGCTTCCCAAAAACCCGCCTCGGTAAGACCCAGCTCCGGTCGATTATGCTCAAAAACGACGGGCAAATCCCTGCGACCGTGAAGTTCGAGTTCCCTCAAGGAAACGAGCACTTCAGGTTCCTCGACCAGAACACTTTCACTGTGTCTCAGAAATCATACCAAAGCTTCAACGTAGAGTTCAGACCAAGAGCTGTTGGAAAGCAGGAGTGGAGTTTATTCGCTGAGACTGACAGAAACAAATACGAAAGAGCGCAAATCAAGGTTGTCGGAGAAGGATTCCAGGAGGATCTAGTCTTTGAAGGCTTGCCTAATGGACTCGAAGACGAAATCGTCTTTGGAGACTGTGTTAGAGATCAATCCAAAACAATTGAATTCTGGGTGAAGAATAATTCAAATGACACTCTCCGATTTGTCTGGAGCTCACCAGAAGATTTCACTTTCGCTCCAAGAGTCGGGCATCTCCCACCTCAAGGCAGGAAGAGAGTCGTTTGTACTTTCAAATCAAGCGTAACGATCAAACACGCCGGCACTCCTCTCGAATGCCAGCTCCAGAGCATCAAGAAAGAATCGAAGGAAGACTGGGATGATACCTTCATGACTGAACCTCGCTATGTAACCAAGAACGTCTTTGATTGGTACACTAGAAAACGAGAAGAGGAGGAAAAGAGGCGGAGAGAAGAGGAAGAGGCTTTAAAACCAAAGAAAGGAGGCAAGAAAGAAGCCAAGCCACCACAAAAGAAAACCGGTAAAGGCGTTGTTGAAGAAGTAAAGGAAGAGCAACCACCACTCCCTGATCCTAACGAAGACGCGATCTACCCATTGTCAGACCCAATTAAAGAGCCTGAGTATGTCCCTGTTGAAAAGTCAGAACGTATGTTCATCCTTAAGGCACAAGCTGTCGCTGATTACGTGCGATACGAATCAGAATTCAAGGAGATCTTCTTTGCTCCAACGCTCATGTACACATCTCGAATGGTGAAATTCAAACTAAAGAACCTAAGTTCCATCCAAGCGAACTACACAAACAAAATTGCACGTGCAGATACTGGTGTCAAAGACTCTGGTTATTTCACTGTCACACCAAAAGAAGGCTCTATTCCACCAGGCGGTGAAGAGGAAATTACTGTGCGATTCGCGCCAAGAGAAGTCGAAGACGATAACGAAAGACTTCTTGTGTTTAAGATCGATAACCTTGATCCTTCTCTGCCTCCATTGGTTATCGAACTCAACGGAGAAGCTGACAGACCAGTTTGTCATTTCGAGCTTCCGCCAAGCGATTACAGAGAAAGAAAAGGTCAAGAAATCGCTCATGTGGATTCTAAATACAACATCATCGACTTCGAGAGCATCGGAACGAAAGTCCGCAACACGAAGAAGTTCTACGTCATTAATCCAACCAACATGGGCTACGAATTCGTTTGGCGTAAGGAAGAAGAGAGCGACGGCAAAGGCGGAAACTACAGCAGTTTCTTTAAATGTCTAACCGAAAAAGGCGTCGTCCTCAGCGGAAAGAAATTCGAGATGGTCTTTGAATACACTCCTGACCTCGTCGGCACCCATGAGAGCTATTGGACCTTCGAAATCCCTGAGAAAGGCCTCTCACAGAAGTTCTATATCGTTGGTAATGTCAACGAGCCTAACGTCTTCTTCAATGTCGGTAGTCATGACTTCGGTCTCCTTTTGATCAACGCGAAGAACTCTCAGGTTGTGAAGCTCACTAACCTCGAGCACATTCCATTCCAGTTCAGTTTCGATAGAGACAGCATCCGCGGTGAGCATGACTATGGAAATTCTCTTTCAGTTAGCCCGATGACTGGCGTCGTGAACCCTAACTCCGAAGTTCCTATTGAAATCACCTTCTGTCCTAAGATCGAAGACCGCTTCAATTACAACCTCGCCTGCAATATCAAACAGAAATCTCGTCCAATTAACCTCAATGTCAAGGGTATCGGCTACTTCCTCCATCAGAATGTATTCTTGGAGCATAAATCTACGCCTTTGAATTCAAAGGAGGAACACCTCATTGATTTCGGAGATATTTTCATCAATGAAACAAAGACGCGTGTTATCACGATCGAGAACCTCGGTAAATTCAACTTCGATTACGTGATCCAAAAGAAATATCAGTCAAGTATGATTCAAATTAACAAAGAAAGCGGAACAGTGTCCTCTGGCAGACCAGTAGATATCGAACTCTCCTTCTTCACGAATTCAGAGTTCCGCCTTCGTCCTAAGACGCACTGGTTTGTGCTGAATATCGTCAGCGGGCCTTCCTACACTTTCAGGCTTAATGGCTCAGCTAGACGACCAAACGTTGAGTTTAGTTTCACGCAATACGATTTCGGACCTTGCTACGTGCTTAAGCAGCCTCTCGCTGTGTCAGCGATCCTCGAGATCAAGAATGTGGACTCTTCCACTATGACCGTAGAGAGCCTCTACGAAAAGACGAATTATCTCGATGTCCAATTGGCTCCTGGACAGGTCATCTTCCCTAAAGACAGTCTCAAAGTGCCGATTTACTTCACTCCTCGTGAGCTCAAGCGCTATGAAGAGACTATCAGATTCGATATCAACAACCTCAACAAAATCGACGTAAAGATCCGCGGTGAAGGGGCCCCAATGCGCCTTGAGCTCGAACGCGCGGACGCAGTTAACCTCGATTTCGGTATTTTCAGAGTGAATCAGTCTGAAACTCGCTCAGCTCGCCTCATCAACTATGGAAGAAAGGGAGTAAAGATCACACTCGATGTTGAGGGACAGAGAAAGAATCTGAAAGAGAAGTACAACATCAAGATTAGACCGAAGGGCGAAGTTTTCCTTAACCCACGCGATGCGATGGATGTCCAAGTCACATTCGCTCCAAAGACTCGTATCCATCAATTCAAGCACGAGCTCTTCTACCAAATCGTCGGCAACAAAGACAAGTACAAATTGCTCAATCTATCTGGCTCTTGCCATGGTATCGAGCTCAAGTTGCTGGCTGATACTGCTGGTTTCGGCCCTGTTGTTATCGGCAGTAAATCGACAAAGGAAGTCACTGCTGTGAACCTCGGAGATATCAACGCGAAATTCCAATGGGATACGACCTTCTGCAAGGACTACTTCACGATTTATCCAGAACGCGGCATTATTCCTGCCCACGAGGACTTGCATTTCCAAGTCACGTTCCATCCGAACGTTACGAGCGACGAAATATCTTTCCCGAAAGTGGCTTGCTATATTCAGGACTCTGATCCTCTGTTCCTTAATCTCATTGGAAAATGTATTGATCAGAAGCTTGAAAACATCAAAGAAATCAAACTCGAGACTAAAGTTCGAGTTCCTAAGGTCGAGAAGATAACAGTACCAGTCAAGAACCCATCGGCTAAAGAAATCCGTATCAAGGCGCAGATCTCAGCGAACTCGGATGTCGCGAAAGGGTTCTTCCAAGGCAAGGATGTGTTAGTTGTCCCTCCAAATGCTCAGTCAGCAGTATACGAGTTGACTTATCGTCCACTCAGCATGACGAAGCATGCGAGCGTCCCAAGCATCAAGACTGAAAGCCACGAGGGCTCGTTGTTCTTCCCGCTTCCTGATGGAGACTCGCTGCTGTATAATCTGGTCGGTTTTTCGCTTCCGCCTGATCCAACTGACCTTCCTGAGCTTAAATTCAAGGCGAAAGAGCCTGCGCTTCAGGTTATTTCGATGAAGAACTGGTTAAAGACCACCCAGAGATTCAAAGTCGCATGGACTGTGGATAATAATGACCCAGCTGTCCTGATTAATGGTCCTAACTATGTCGACGTGATGGGTGAAGCGACTAAAGAGGTAAAGATGAAGATCAGATGCATGAAGCCTGGCAACTACAAAGCTAGTTTCACTTTCCTTAACGAGCAGACAAATGAGTATGTCGTCTACCGCCAGCCATTAGTCGCGCTGCCTCCAGATACTCAAGGAAAGATCGAATTCCAATCCGTTGTCAGAGAAGAACAAGTTAAAATCCTCACAATTGAGAATCCACTTTCCAAGAAAGTCGAATTTAAAGAAGGAGATATTGTCTGCGACAACGATCAAGTTATCATTATGCCTAAGAGCTTGACCATCGACAAAGAATCGGTAAGAAAATATCGGTTTTTGACCCTATTTTGCTAATTCTTCTCTATCAATTAACTAGGAATACAACCTCGAACTTAGATATCGACCTCTCATAGCCGGTGAAAAGAAAGCTAAACTTACCATTAAATCCGTGGATTTGGGAGACGCTGTGTATGAACTGTCATTGATCGGACATCCTTCCACAAGTCAAAGGTAACTATCGACAATAGGTGCGACTGAAAGATTAACTCTGAATTTATTAGAACAATGGTGTTCCAGCCAACTCCATTGGGAACAGACAAGACGCAAGCATTCAAATTCATCCATTACTTCCGAAAACCTACAAGCTACCAATGCAAGATAGAAAGACTCGACAAAAAGGTCCCAATAGACCCGAAGAAGGAAGCGAAAGGCGCAGGCCAAATGACAGATTTCACTGTCCTCACCAATCCGTTCCCTGCACAACCCGCTGACTCTTCAGAAGGAATTGAACTGAGCTTGAACATCCTCTTCGAGCCTTCTACTCTTGGAGAGAGCAAGGCGCTCCTGACGATCACTTCACCAGATGCAGGAGAGTCCCAATGCTTGCTTGTTGGACAATCCACCTCGCCTATTCCTAAGGGACCTTTCATCATTGGAGCCAAAGCGGAAAACATTCCTTTCAAGAATCCTTTCCTCGAACCAGCTGAATTCACGATCAGAATAGATAATCCTAACTTCACCACCAGCGCTAAGTCTGGAAAGATTGATGTAACTTATCATCTTGATGGGAGGTCATTAATTGGAATTTTCTCTCTTTTTAGGCAAGAAAACCGATTACGATCCCTGTGACATATAAGGCTAATCCTGCCAACCCAAGCAATACAGGCAGAGTCATTGTTTCTACAGGTATGCTATTGATTAGGAGGCTTATGAGTCTAATTGTTTTCAATTATAGGTGAATTGCCACCTTGGATTTTCTACCTTCAAGGACAGTAAAAGTTTAATGAAAATACATGTATAGACAATTTCTGCTCTTATTAGTTAACAATGACTTTTGATTTCTTCACTTGAAAAAATTACATCCTTCGTTCAAGCTATTACGTATCATCATAATTTTGTCATCACAAATGAATTAAACTATCTGACGTGATATATATGATCATAAATGGTTATTTCTATTGCTGGAAGGAATTTTTTCTCTTAAGTCTTAATAAATGCTCTAAATTTTCAAATTTTCCTAGAAGAGATCTTTATTACGAGGCTAAGAGGCTCTTTCTACATTATTTCAGGTTAAAGATAGCTTTAACTACTCTCTCTCTAGCAAACATCATATTTTCTCTGGTGACGCAAGAATCAATCTAAAATTTGTAGAACGAGCTGAAAAGGGAGTTTTGTCCCAGATCTCTGATCCATCTAGAAAGCTTCATAAGAGTTACACTTTTTTGAATCACAATTCAATAAATCCAACAATGTTCAAAAATCCTACAATGAATACCACCACAAAATTGTTTGAGTGGCAACGATATCAGATGCAGAGGCAGTGTCGCTCTCAATAATACACTCTTTCCTCAGGATCGGAAAATTTCAAGTTCGAACCAACGATGTAATTGTCGTTATTCCCAACCCAATGTAATCAGAACCAAAAGAAAAGAGCAAATAGCATGCAAAAGAGGCACTTAAGCTCACTTTCTCTCGCAATTTGAAAATTGGAAGAGAACTGAGGGTTGGGAGTTAGTAAATAAGGCATATTTGAATGATATTAACCTTTAAAAAGAGATCCCTGATAATTGTTATTCAATGCTCTCGAAAAAGCTTACATAAAGGCCTAGCAATGCTTTGGAAAGCTCGTTATGGCTAAAGACATTACTATACCTCATTTATCAAGATAAAAAACTTCGAGAGGAAAAGCGACCATTAATTAGAAATCCTCAGCAAGAGCAATCTCGCTGTCACCCAAGAGGACGCTGAAGAACTAACTACCAAGAAAGACCAAAGAGAAAGGCCAAGGAAAAAAACTTTTTTCTGATCAGATAAACCAACATAATGATTCAACACAAAAAAAGCTGTATTTGCAGCCACTTTCTATATTCCGTTAGGCCAGATTACTCAATGCTTCATAGAAATATTTTTGCTTAGTGTCTCAAATCTCGAACCATAAGTTTTTCAAATTAGTGGTTCGATAACCTTCTCTTAGGGTCGATGTGATTGATTTCTTGATGTCGAGCTTTTTCAGGCTCCTGTATATAAGTAGCTCAAACTTCAAGGATATAGTATTTTTCAGTTGTAAAACTGAGATTTATTGGAACAAGTTGAATAAAGTTAGATTAATACTATGTGCCAATTTTGAGTTGGCGGAATTTAAATTTGGAAAGAAATTACTTTCACGAATTGTTGTTTTTCATGAATTTTATTATTTCGAGGTAATAATTCGGTTGTCGAAAGCAATTAAAGCAATCGAACTTGTGAATATCATGAGCAAGGAAGAAATGGATCTTTTTGCATTAATGAGTTAAAAGTG
>ENA-UOTX01000931-UOTX01000931.1-compost-metagenome-genome-assembly--contig:-NODE-931-length-26448-cov-14.773577_pt1 | contig 26448 bp, 18 predicted proteins | sample MGYA00238143_ERZ746982 | MGnify/ENA primary metagenome ERZ746982 (study PRJEB28758, sample SAMN06268862) | compost metagenome | isolation source: single cell | place: USA: California, Emeryville, Joint... | reverse complement strand
GACACTAAATACCACGGCGCACCTGCCTACTACTTCGAGGAGCCTGTTGCCACCGAAGTTGTTGGAGTACACCAAAAAGTTGCCACCACTGAAAGTCCTTTGAAAAAGGAAGAACTTGGCCACCACCATCACCAACACGGTACTGGCGCAAATGAAGGACACATTCAAGGCACCGGCACCGCTGGACAAGCTGCTTAGCTCCTAAAAAGCATCAAGAAAAAATAAAATATAAAAATCGCTAGGAGCTATGCTGAATATCCCAAGGTAATTTTGTCCTCTTTCCTCTCAATCAGATTATACGTTGTAGCTTTTTTATATGAGAATTTATGATTGAGGATAATTTCAAGCTGTACCTATTTTCCATATCCAGACCCAATCTATACTACGTAGGTATGCGCATTCAGTTTTCATGAGGAAAGAGACATTCACAAAGAAAATTCATTAGAAAAAAAAAGAAAAAAAAGAAGAAGAAGCAATAACCTATGCAATGTATTGAGTTATTCATAATGGGATGCAACGGAAGATTATAATTTTGGTCCAAGGATCCACTCGCTCGCTAAATTTGACCGATTCAATTTCAACCTTCCTTCGATAAGAGAATTCATCTCCCACAGAGTGACGGATCTCATCAACTGATGATTGAAATATTTATGATATTCCTTCACAAGAGTTAGATCTTGTACTCGTTCATCATTGCAGCTCATTTTCGACGGAGCTGATGAATTTTCGTTATTTTTCATTATTCTTGTAGTTGAATTGAAATTTCCAATGTTCAAAAACTTAAATTCGATAGTTAGAGGCTCTTGGAGAAAATAATGAGAATATTTTTAATAAGGACCTATCAAACCAATACAATTGAAACCATCATCGCGTTGATTTCTTACCAAATGTTTTCCTTGTGGGTTTGCTAGATTTAAAGAAGAGGAAAGCCTTTGTTACAGTGATGTTTTCTCACCTTCAGTATATATAATATGCAATCTCCCAGCCTACCAGTTTGTATCCTTTGAAGGAAAGGATTCAATATGCAGAAAAGCAACAATGCATTTGAATTCATTCCCTCAAGCTTACTTTCATACTGGGCACACGTTACTCTTTAGATTTTAATGCAAAGACGCCAAAGCCTCTTCTCAAAGCTGTTTTGTTTGATCTGAGTTACGTTCATCCTTTCAACAATTTGTATTTCAAAAATTAATGATGTAAAGCAGTTTGCTGTGTTCCTCGAAATCTAATCCAATTATTTGCCTTATCATTATATTTTTAATGCGGTTATGATCTTCCTTTTCTAAAATGACTGAGATTACGTTACTTTTCTTGTCGAGAATGCCGAGCACTTACCAATCATTCCAAAAAAGAACTCCGTATAAAGCCTCTTGGAGCTAGTTCTGCTATTTTTGAGAAAAAAGAAATGATGGAAAAAAATCTCTAAAACCTGTGGTCTTGATATTACAACAGGTCTTTGCTTACAGTATTTCCAAGTTAAAAGGATAATGGGATTAATGAAGCGAGGTGAACTAGGTTGATATTATATATGAAATGTTTTCAATAACTTCACATTTCCTAAAGATTAGAGCCAAAATATGCGGATTGCGCAGCAACCAAGAAATTGCGGTTTGCTAATGAGCTAATTAAACAGTAAATTATGCTATTTACGAAACATGGACCAGTATTTCTATTCCAACATGACATTCAGTTCCCAACGAAAAAAAATTTCCAGGCGCTAATTCGGCGTTTTTTAATTTTGTCAGGGTTTTTGCTTCTTTTAAATCGAAGCAAGAGCTCACCTCAATGGAAAATCATATGATGGTTGAGTGGAAATAACAAATTCCGTATTCTAGATTTGTTTTACCCATATAAATCTCCAAATTCTCTTTAAAATTTCCTTCTCCGCATCATGAGATATAAGAGCATATTATCATTTTGAACAGTTAAATAATTTCGGGGTATCCGCATAGAGAGGGTATTACATTTTCAGTCGTTCCCTCCTCGGTGAGTATTCAAAGTGCATTGAACAGAACTCCCAAACGGTTCCCACATTCCTTTACAAGCACATTCTCCACGTGGTCCACATTTTTCAAATAATATCCGATATTAACCTTCCGCTTGAACTTCTAATCGAGTTTGTTTCATCACAGAAGTTAAGAGCCTCATAAAAAGATTCTGACAGGCAGGCTCACTTGTAATGATACAAAATTTGAGTTAGAAATTCTACCGAAAATACTCGAGTAGTCTTGCTATATCTTTGATTCCTCTCTCTGATGCTGATCTCTCTTTAGCGAAATGCCTTTCTAAGCTTTTTCATAATAAACTCTTGCTGGCTGCGACAATCTTTTTAATTTTTGCTGCGTTGCCTGCATCTTATTTAAAAAGATCCAATAGAATCAGCCAGCGCGAGGCTACGGTTTACACTTTTTTTACAAAAATTAATTCATCTGGAACTTTACTTGATTCAAGTTCTCGCCAAATTGCTTGTTATTCGCGAATACATTGAGAATGCAATTTGAAGAAGTCTGTGATATTAACAGAAATTACCGTAATATAAATTTAAAAGCTATGATAGCCGTGGGAGCGAAACCTCACTCCAACGTTAACCGAACACTTTGTGCTCGGAGCTTTTGACTTATCATCACTGCGTGTCTGCAGCATGAGCGGCCATTTGTTCATGCGATATTCCTCCATTGATGATATTATTAAGTGCGAACTTTTCAAAGAAATTATTTTCTCAAGGTATATTTGGCAATTAACGCTCTCTGTCATTCCTATAATGTAATTCGATACAGGCTATTTAATCCAATGACTTTAATTAATTCTCGAATAGTTTATATGGTACGAGCCCGCTCAGCATTTAAAGCTAATCTAAATTAATTTGCTTTAGTTTTTCTAGAATGTTCCCTTTCTGAATAATAGAAATAAAATCGCGGATTCCAATACTCGAAAAAATGCTAATATTGACTCGATTTATTATATTTTGACTTTCAATGATGAGCAATTACGGACCTGATCTAAAATAAAACTTCTACGAATTCATAACTAAAATTCAAATATTAAAAAAAATGAACGACGCGAATCAGTCGGCCGCCACTCCAAAGGCCATAAATTTGACAACTGACTTAACTTCACGCTTGCCGAAATTCCTTATCAAGCTTCATGATATAGCACATGTAAGGAGAGATCTCCATTTAATAATACGACCACCAAACTAATCGCGCGTTTAAAGGATGCTTCTTATCAAGAATACATTGAGTGGACTTCCGAAGGGAAAGCTGTGCTGATAAAAGACTCAGACAAGTTTGCAAAACACGTTCTCCCTATTTTCTTCAAGCATAAAAGCTTCGCTTCATTTATACGACAGGTAATTTTGAATCTATTTAAGGTAGCTTTTATAGTATTAGCTCAATATGTACCACTTCAAAAAACAGAAAATCGACGAGTCAGAGGGGTGTATCTTCTCTCATCCATGTTTCCAGAAAGATCAAAAGTATCTCAACGAGACCCCTGTATTATAATAATTGAATCTATTAGATCACTTCTTGAAAAAATCAAAAGAAAGAACCCAAACGTAAAAAACGACTTGTCTATTAAAAAGGAAGACACTGTAATTTCAGAACCAACTCAACTAAAACAGTTCCAAAGAGATGAGGAGGTACATTATAAGCATGAGACAAAATGAGGTTATATAACTCTTCAATCAGTTAAAGGAGGCAAGATTATACATCTTCGAATCGAAGAAGAAAATTGAGAACCTCGAGTTGCGAGTCGAGCAGCTCATGCATTCAAATCAGTTGCTAACTTCCCAGATACATCAGTAATGAATCAACCTCTGACGACCCTTCATGTATTCGGTGGATAGGTTGACGAGCATCGTTTCCTCGATGAGTAGTTTACCAGTAAAGACCTCTCCTGAGCTATTTGTAAGAAATACGCACCAGAATACTTTTATTGCAGCTTTACCACCTGCTTGTAACCCTCATAGTAGTGGAACTCAGGTATTTCAAATCATGTCGAAGAAATTTATGTAGTAATTTTTTTGAAGTTTTTTTTTTGGATGTCTTAGTGCAATTCCAAAATTTTTTTGAGGGGTTTGCTTTAGTCCGTTTTACTCTTGACCAATACGAGATAAGTTTTTTCTCATATATTTTAAGTAACAGGCTTTAAACACTGCTTGTACAAGCAAACTATATAAAGATTCTTCGAGGTAGGCTAACAGGAAGAAAACTTCATCGGAGCTCAGATTAAGTAGTGAACTTTCCTTGAGAGTCAGTAGAGATTAAAATTTTGGATCCCGAGTCTCAAATCAGAAAATCGTATGTAAAATAGAAAAGCACGACTTGAGTGAATTTGAGTAAAGTTTCGTTCAAGCCAAGATGAGAATGTTGAATCAAGGATGGGAAATGATCTACCATTTTGAATTCATACTTGTTATTCCGGCTTATTGGGATCGTAGTTGAATATTGCACTTCTTAATTTACAAAGCCAAGTAGAAAATGGTATAATATAATGTCTTTCGGAGCTCAATATCAATAGTATCTTTTGTAGTTTTTCAATGAGTGTTCTCACCTGTCTTTTCAGAAAATACTCTTCAGTTTTTGGAGGATTCTTATGCTATACATCTATTGACCTCTTGAGTGACAACCAAAGTTCTAATGAATGTTTCCACTTTGTATATAGCAAGCCTTTCGTACAAAGTAATGAGATAATTCTATTGTTTACAAAGTAAAGCAATTCATCCATACTTTCGATGATAATGTAATTCATTATTAAAAATTAATCCGCCATGCATATTGATGTGGTCCTTATTTGCTTATGATGATATATCTAAAAGTAGTTAAGTTTTTGTCTGGTATTCAACACGAATTGTTCTCATCTTAAGTACCAATTTTTATCTCAGTTTGAATAATTTTTTGTTTAAATTACTGGCTGGGTGCTCGCTTAAAACTAGTAAAAGAATTTTCAAAGCAGCAAAATTTGCAATACTGATTTATCATTCAAGCTAGCAACATCAGCTAAGACACTTCTAAATAAGCACGAATACCTCCTTCAACATTACAAACAGAAAATAAGAATCAAAGACCTAACCATGTCACATAGAAGAAGCTGCAATTAAGACGTTTTCTCTTCTTTTCTTTTCTCCAAAACAAAAAAAGCACAGCTGTTCTTTCTTAATTATCCTCAGTAACTCTCCTAAGAGCACATATTGCGATTCTCCAGACCATTGAAAGTCTAGCTCGTTGGTGTCCATTCTAACGATCATTCGTAAAATAATAAACGAATTTATTCGTTCTCCAGAAAAGTCTTAATTATCGTTGACGGTTATCGAAATCCTTTAGAGAAATAAAACTAATAAATCCAGTTATGTTCGCGAAATAAATCCCGTTTAAAACCGTGACTATGTTTCCTTTCGAAAGATCAATTGTTTCGATGGTTCCTTGAAACAAAACCTTAAGCAATTTATAAAAATTGCAAACACCCGAGAGAAAAGCCGAACAAATTTTACACACAAATTTCATGCAAAAGCAGGAACTTTTATTATTAAGAGAGAAGCTTTCCCAGAGCAGAAAAAATGACGATTTAGAAATACCTAATTTCCTTCGAAAAACCTATGAAATCCTCGAAGTATAAATTTGTATGCTTTTCGAATGATAATCGAGCTGCTAGAAAGAAGAGCACAAAGATATCATCAGCTGGAGTGACGACGGGAGAGCGCTTGTGATAAAAAATCCGAATGAGTTTTGCCAAACAGTCCTCCCTCTCTATTTCAAGCATAATAACCTGGCTTCTTTCATCCGTCAGGTACCATTGCTCCTCCTCGCTCAACTCAACTCAAATCGTCCTTAACAAATAGCTCAATATGTACAATTTCAGGAAACGAAAGACTCATCAGTACGAATACACATTCGTACACGAGCAATTTAGAAGAGGCGAAAAGTATAAACGATTCTCTAAAATTGATATTCACCAATTTTAGAGAATTACTCAGCCAGATAAAGAGGAAAGGGACTGATGTCCTGAGCATGCTCTCTAAGGTCAAAGCTCCTATTGAAGAACCCGATAATCTCAGTCTAATCCAAGAAGTATATGGTAGCGTGAGGGTTTTTGAGCTTATCTTTGAGTTTATTAGAATCAAACGCTCAAGCATGTGCAGAAGACGATGAGCGAAAAAATACAATCTCTTGAGAAGAAGCTAGCCGATACGAGTAAATTCAACGAGCTGTTGCTTATGCAAATTCAATTGTATTTTCCTGATCGCATTTCTAGAAAAAATTTAACGATAACATATTTAGATTAACCGCTTCCGGAAATAACGGGGCTTCTGAATTTTCTCTGGAAAATCTCCTGACGGATATTTCGAGAAAAATAACACAGGGTCCTAACCTTTCGAAGCTTCTGGGCTCAGAGGACATTTTTCCGCAGTTACTGAGGAATGAGGCTCCTTCTAAGGTAAAATATTTGAAACGAGAGTGGCTAAGAGATTGAATTTAGACATTGAATTGGTCTTCATTGCAGAATCTGGGAGGGAGCAAGAGTCAGAAAGAACTTAATGTGGAGAATGTGATGCTTTCTTTGAACTCAGATAAAGTAATGCTTGATGTTATTGGCAATAGGGGCTAATAATATATGAATGGAATAGGGGGAAGTGAATTATTTTGAGAATCTTTTGAATTTGGTGTCAAAGATAGATGGAAATGGCATTTCCAAATAAAATAGAGAAAGTTCATAATTTAATGTGCATTGAGTTTACTAAGATGTTAATCATTATACGCTTTTCAAACAGTAAACAAATTGTTTTGTGTAATAATGGGGCTAATTCGTAATCTATCTATTTTATGCATATACAAGGTCATTGAAAATTACTCTACTCTAAATTTTGCAATCCAGTCCTTGAACAAAGTATCAGTGGTTCTTTAGAACTGATTCCAGAATGAGTTGGCGAAAACGGTACCCACAAAAAAGAACACCATCGAGACAGCTCTATCAAATTCTCCGAATTCAAGCGAGTCTTGCATCTTTATTGCTCCTATGCATAATCAGACGAGAGTTGCTGTAATTAAATTAGAGAATGAATCTTGATAATAAAATTTTCGAGAAAGGTCCGTTTTTCAATTTCTCACTCGATTGCAACAAAGTGATAATGATTGAGATAGCAATTTCTTTTTCGCTTCTCACCTCCCTAAGTTTTTGTTCTATTGAGCATAATGCTTGAAATCATTCTTTTTTGCACAGCAAATCCACAGGTGAGTGCAAAAAAGAAGCAAAAATAATGACAAAAGACCACTTCAAAAATCCTGTCTTTCCATACAACCTGCAGTCGATCTAATTTCTCAATCGATGCACACTGGACCTATTTTAGTAGTTACTCAATTTTCAAACCCTATATTTTTCTTAGCCATTTAGTTATTGCGAGGAAGTTTACCATAAATTAATAGAAGTATTATGCTCCCTCAAGTGACTTGGAAATTATCAGCTAGTAGGATGATGCTTATGCCAATTTATTTTAGAGGGAACCTGCAAGCAGTAAAGAGCCGAACTTCGGTATTGTGGGTGGGCTCAGCTTAAAGTCTTATTTAAAAAAAGCTTGCGGTTAAAGAATATTCAATGAATGAGATATTTTAATGAAATCGAAACTATCCCACTGGTTAGGCCCGTTGTTCAACCCCTATGCTATGAAGGTTGAAATTTTTGTAAAAGATTGAAAAAATTTAACACAACGATGGAAACCTCTCCTACTCCAACCCACCAGGCCGTTATCCAAGTCACCACTCCAAACGAGAATGCTGCTCCCATGAAATTTAAAGACAGAGAACGTCCTGCCTCTATTCTGCCGGTGAAAAACGTCGGTGGCACTGTTGATCAAAACTCAGGATCCACCGCTGACACGGTGACCTCTTTCCGCAGTCTCAGATCCAAATTCAAATACCTTCCAAGCCCAAATATTAACACTTTCCATATACCAAACTCCGTATTCCTGACGAATCATCCTGAAGACTTCTATTTCACTCCTGAATTCAGCTTCAATAAGCTGTCATCCAATGAATTCAATCTCCTCATGCAGTATTTCTGTAATAGCAATTTTGCCTTGAAGAACTACTATATCAAATACCAGAAAATTTGGACTCGAACGCTTATTTTCAGCGCTATCCTCACAGTAGCACTTGCGATAGGTCTATGGTCGTCGCCTCTCCCCCTGCACTACAAATATCCTATATTTTATACTCTCCTCTCGCTGGTACTCTACTTTTGCTACATTCTTTACTTGAAATTCAGCTCCCTAAAACTCCATTTGCTGTACAACCTCAAAGCTTATTTGCTGCAGCTTAATATCAAAACATTACGCCAGAGAGAACTGCAAATTGATTGCGATGATCAGTGGATTTGGTTTACAAAGGAACCTCTTTCAGAGACAAAAGCTCAGGAATTCCTGCCAGTGCTATCAGACGCTCTTATCGGAGTGTTTCCTGAGCCAAACCCCTTTGAATATCATTTCGAAACGAAATTCACAAACAGGTTCCAGAGGGAAGAGTTCCAGCAGATTTATTTGGAGAATAAGATCACAAGAAACGACCTCGATGATCTTCTGATGAAAACCAGAAAAGCGTTCCCTTATTCAATAGGGTTTTTGAAAAACTCAGCACTTCCTCGGTGGGTGGTCATGCTTCTCTTTCCACTTTGGGAAATGACCTATCTTGCCGTCGTATTAGCGACCTGCGCTCTGGACGCGCATCCTGATGAGGTCGAACTTGCTCTGTTAGCTCCAATTTATGCCCTCGTGCTCCCTGTTATGGTGATTGCCTTGTCGATTATTGTATTCAGAGTGATCCCTCAGCACAGATTCAAGCACAAAATTAGCTCAACAATCGAAAGAGACAGCCTAAAAACCTTCGAGACGACGAACTGGTCTTTAAAGCTAAATATTCACAACGACGGAATGGTTGCAAGAGCGAAAAATTTCAATGAGATCCAAACACAAGGAATTCCAGATCTAAACACTGTTAATCCGAAAGCTAGTATCGGATGGCACATTGAACGACAACATTCTGCGCAAAAAGCTGCTTCTGGCAATGAAATAAAGCTTACGAAAGCAGGAAGCTCGTCTTTTAAGAATCCTCTTAGCCCGAAACCATCTCCGCTGCAAAAAATAAAATTAGCAGTGATGAAGGAAGAGTCTTCTCCATATCAAGTCCTCGGAGAACAGCATAAGCAGGTGGTGAGTTCACCTTATTTCAATATGATCCGTAAAGAACTCACTTCTCCATATCGACAAATCGAAAACAAATCAGAAGGGAGCGATAGTGATTGTGACTCGGATAAGGACTGTGCTGAAGATATTGTTGAAGAAGAGAAGAGTGAAATGTCCTCTAGCCGTAATCAAGTTGCTGATAAAGGCGGAGTCCCTCTTGATGAAGTGACAGAGTATTTGGATACCACTCCAAAAGGGCAGACTCCATCTCAGGATGTGAATTTAGAGCATGCAAAATTCCGAAATTTCTTAGGATTGCCTAATCTGGGAGCGAAAAAGAATAATTCTAACCTGGGAATAAGAGGCTTGTACTCGGATCTAGTAAAAACACGAAAAGAGAAGACAGAGTAATTAATGATTTTGATGTTTTATGAATAAATTGTGAAGATATTCCACTCTTGGAAAACCGGCTTATTTTTGCTATAGTCAAAATTGTCAGGGGAACCTTTTAGTAATTCATAAGTGTATGCAAAATTCTGTTAGCAAATTTATTTATTTCCTTTCTTTTGGGATGTTGTGTAGTTTGTGTATCTCAAAAGGAGTTATTTCATTTATTGATGTCATGGAGAGCAATTATTATGAAAACCAAATTTGAATTAATAAAAATTTAATCCCTTGTGTCAAATAGGAAATTTCTCTGGAGACTTTTATCTAACATAGGAGTAATCCCCGCTGTTGGGACCTTTGGCAGATATCAGAAGAATATTAGTTCATATCATTTTTTTTATTGGTGGTGAATGAACATTCATCGTCGGGCAAATAAAAATTTAATCGGATTAGACCTGTCATGCGTTTCGTTTCAAATAGCCAGCCGCAAGAGAATTAATTGTTATAAATTGTTCAAAACAAATCTATTCAAATTGTTTACTTACTTGAAAACGCTATTAAAATAACCAATTACCGTAACAGCGTTTAGAGTTAACAAAAATTAAACTAAAATTGCCTCAGAATATACAATACTTCAATGAGAACTCAACTTTGCTTGCTATTAGCTGTCTTAACCCTGACCGTCGTCACGGCTCAGCGATTCAGAGGAGGTGATCAGCCTCTGCCAGGTCTCGGAAACTTTGGAAAAGAGACACTTTGCAAACTTTACAAAACTCAGAAAGAAACCGTTGAAAACCAGCTCGAATCCCTTAAAACTCTTCTCACTCAAGCTAGAGCCGTTGAAAAGTTAGGAAAGGAGATCGTTGCCGGGCAAAACACCACTGATGGCAAGGCTCAACTCAAGTTAGTGCTCCAGCAACTCGTTGACAAGGCCAGCGAACTCAATCAACCTTTGATTCAGATGACTGCTACTAGCTTACTCACTCGTCTCGACGACACTAAAAATCCCTCTGCCAATGAAGCAAAAACCCTCGAGTTCGTTGTCAACAGATTCACTGATCTCCTCGACCGCGTTCAAAGAGTCATCAATAACAACGAGAGCACAATCAGGGAATTCACCAAACTCATTGGCGATAAGAACTGCTAGGAGTCGTTTCTGCTTGCTTATTGAACTATCCTCTTCTGTTTTCTTTCAAAATTGAACAGTCCATCCAAAAAAATTCATATTTGAAGAGTATTATTCTATAGATCTGATTGATATGAAGAGGAAATTGAAAAATCTTTTTTCCTTAGCTCAGCCTCACTTAGCCTAGTCCAGCTTAGCTTCAATCAACCTAGCATAGCTTCACCTAGTATTCTTGCAATTTAAGCTTAATTCTCTGATTGTGAGTTGAAGAGAATGAATTTTTTTTGGATGTTGAGGATAAGAAACTCAAATTCTTTGAATATTATCAAATAAATAACAACTACTCCAGAAAAAGTTAAAACTCCCATAAATTATTCTAAAACAGATACGACGAAATGCAAATAATCAACCATCAAATATAGTTTTGCAATCACGGTTTCAATGAATCAATTTTTTCGCATTCACTAGCTACATATTCAAAGAATTTTCATAAATATGATCGATCACTCACGACTTCTCATACTAGTTCCTAGAGACCTTCGCACAAGAATTGAAATCCAAAGATAGTTTCTTTCAAAGCAGGCTTCACCATGACTAACCCTACGATGTCCCCATGCTGTAACATGACCTTATTTCCCTTCTTTATCGACTTGAACTCCCCTGTGATCGTTTCCACAGGCCCGTTTATCCTCCCATACGAATGGTTTTTCAGAATGAACGTTCCATTCGTACTCTTATCAATCAATTCAAACAACGGAGCCTCGCTTTGGCTTGTTCCCGTTGTGTTTTCCTCAGACTCATCATCTTGTAGAGTCGCTTTCAACGCGAGCTCTTCCATTGTCCTAGTTCTTGACTTCGACACACTGCTTTTCGGTCTCTGAGCCCTTATCTCAGCGTGGTTTTTCGAAAGTCTTCCGCAGACTTGCTCTGGTAAATACATCAAAGGCTCTCTGTCAATGGAGTATTCTGCCTTATCGCCGTCCCAAGGCCTATCTAACCTGTGCAATTTCTCTGCGTTTTTCACGGATTGTTCGTAGGTTTTTTTATCATAAAAAAATACAAGTCGGAAGGCGGTTTCTTTCTCCTCCTCTTCTTCCTCTTCATCGCCGTCTATTTGTGTATCCTGTATCGTCGCAGAAATCGCTCTGCTATCTTCGACTGGATCTTGAATAGTGGCGCTCACAGCGAGATCGCTGCGCTCTTTCTTCAGTTTTCTCGTAGAATCTGGGTCGTCTAGGTCTTCGGAGTAGCCGGAATCGCTTTTAGTTTTGAGTCGGAGGAAGTTGGCTCCTTTTCGCGAATTCACATGGAGATTGATCAGGTTGATCACGTGAAGAAGCTGGGTGTTCTTCTCTTTCAGTTTATGAAGGTCGCTGCCTGGAAGCAGATACTTGATATTCTTCCACCTAATATTTTTGAATGAGTAACCAATAAATAATGAGCGTAGGCAGACCAGTTTTTAGTGGTAGTGGTTTTTTTGATAAGATCCTGAGTTTCGTTGAGGTGGCCTTTGATCATGTCACGCAGATGAGTGGGAAGTCTTGAAAAAGAAGGGGATATTAGGCAATTTTGAAATTTATTGAGAGTTACTCGTCTTCGCCGAGCTCGCTAACGGCCATCTGGAGACTCATAAATGTGGAATTTATCGTTTTAAGTTCATCGGAAAACTCTCCTTCTTTTTGAGTGAGATCCATGATGGTTGAGATGACGCCAAGGAATTCCATTTTTTAGAGGACTCTTTAAGTTTCGGAGGCTTTTGAATTAATTTAAAATCATTGAATTCACTCAAATAAATGATTAAAACATTTGAAATCTTCTTGCTTGAGCAATGACCAAGCTCAGGGCTTTACTTTTTGGTTTTGGCTTATTTTCTGCTGAAAGGCAAATTTAGAGGTTTAGATCGGCTCATTCTCAATATAATTCTGATTATTGAATGAATTATTATAATACTGCCATTTTGATAATAGTATTTTTTTTTTGAAGATTTAAAATCTGAAATTCCAATTCTTCTTTTTCGAAATCCAGTAGAGGTTAGTTCTCCAGAGCAAGTGCCTTGTTCGCGTGGCTTGAAAATAGTTACAATGCTGAGACGAGTACTTTTCAGATTTATTTCTGGAACTTCGTTTCAATCACATCGGATTAACTTCAATCTATAACTGATTTCTTCCAGAAACACTAATAAAAAGTATTTTCCCGGAAAGAGCTGGTCATTATGGATTTCGCCCACAATCTTTCTTCTGCCAAAGTGGAGTTCTTTGCAGAATACAAAAGTGGATCCGTACAGTTATTATGCGAGAAGAGCGACAAGTCGAAATTCAACTCAATTCAGCGCAGCTTGCTGTTCCTACTCATATTCTTGCTCCTAACAAAGTGAATCAATAAGATTTGTAAAAATCGCGTTTTCTGGAATTATGAAGCAGAAAAGCCTGAATCGAGCTGCTAAATGTCAAAAAAAAATTTTAAAAAATAATACTAACTAGATGCTATGTCGCTTTGCCAATCAATACCCTCTCTTCAAAACTTCTATTCATTTCAAATCTTACAATACCGTCTTTACAAACTCCTAACTCTTCTATGAGAGGGAACATTTGTGAAATATAGAATCTATCATCTTCTCTGATTTAAATGCATACAGCTACCAGCAAATAATACTAATGGCGACACCTAATAATAATCCTAGACGCTTAAAAATCTTTGTAATTAACCACGTCTCAGATCAGATATACCTCTCTTTTAAAACAAAAGAGCAGACATCTAGGTCTTCAACCACTTTAGCAGCCAACTGTAACTGCAAATAAGAGCAATGCTAGCAACTTTCCTTTGTGATTTTTTAAGATTTTTTTATCAGCTCTGATTTATCAACTTATCAAAGTGAATAGCTTATTTTTTTATGCATTCGAAACGCAAACAATAACATAACATATTTATTTGACAACCTTTACATTAGCAAATTGGTCCTTCACAAACTTCAAGAACACCGGTAATTTTTCTTCGTACTTTTCCGCCAACAGTTCTCCTTTGTAGAGAAAGTGGTAGCTCAAAATGCAGATCGCGATACTGCTCTCCAATCCTGTTCTTTCATTATGCAAACAAATCTTGTTTGTCCCTTTGTACTCTTCAGGCCGTCCTCCCTCAAGTTCGATCACCTTTGAAATAAATTTCTTCATTCCTTCAGCATGATAAACGCTCTTTTCATTCCAAAACTCAATGAATGTGTATGTCTTATTCACGTTATCAATCAATATCCCAAACCAGATCTTATCTTTCAAATTGATTGGAACCAGCACTTGATCAAGCTCCAAAAGATTTGATACTCTTTTCTCCATGAGTATTTCTGGTATAAATCCTTCAGATTTTATTTGAGCATAAGTCTCTGCGTCAAGCTTGGATCTGAAATGCATCTGCATCATCCTTTGTGAGGTCCCTACGTCAATCACGATTTGTTTTGATGCTATGGGTGCACAGCGTTTGGCACTGGTCTCAATGAAGCACTCAACGATACGATTGTTGAAAGAGTTTGAAGTCTCAAATTCGTCGAAGTCATAAGAAAAAAGCTTTTTGTTTGTTTTTGAGGTGTATAAGAGAGCTGGAGGCTCGACGTCAGTGATTGTGTATGATTTTGTTAAGGAAGTGATCAGATTGTCAGAGTCGATGTCAGTTATTTCGAGGGTGCAGGAGGATTTGCGACAGAGATAAAAACTGATTGATGGGTCTTCGAGAGAACGCAGTTGGAATCTCACAGAGAGACTTTTGCAAATTAAGCAAAACATTTTAGTGTAATTAGTTATTAGATTCTGGAGCTGTTTAACAATAGTACTTTGATCCAAAGCTAATTAATTCTATGAGAACCGTTTTGTTGCGAAGGTCGGAAAGATTTATACTTACTTGATGAAAAAGCAGGGTTAGGTGACGATTATCATGTTCTGTCTCACCATTTCCGGTAAGATTCGTTGCTCTTGATAGTAATTTTCGTTGTGAAGCAAGATTTGAGATGATCTCTCCTGGAGTGTGGTGATAAATATCGATTCTGCCAAGAAAGCGAAATTTGAATATATTTAATCATATTTTTCGATCCACAATGTTAGAATCGTTGAAACTGGTCACTGACTCATTCAAAAGAGATTTGTAAAGACACGAAATAAGAGGTAGGCAGTTTGCAAAAACCGACGGTTTAAATTCAAATGCATCTTAACCTTCGAGAAAGACAACAATCAGTTCTCCAAATCATTGTTGAGGAGTGGTTCCGACAAGCTATTGTTTGTACAAGTTTGATAGCAGCTTACGAAGAGTGATCCCTCTCGAAATGTATATAGGTAGCATCAGATCCTCTTACTTTTGAAAAACATCTCGCAATTCTCTCACAAACCTTCGATTAATCTTAAAATTGCGTATCTTATCACTTTTTAATTTTCTCTTTGTAGTCATATCAGCCGTTATGATTCATAGAGAAGTAAAACAGTTGCATCAATAACAGTCACAAGCTAGACCGGAATAATTTCTTAGCAATGAGTTTACACGTGAAAGTACAAAGCAGGTTCTGAATTAAATCAAAAACCCTCATTCAATAGAGATTTAATCAAAGTCTAACTTAAATAAATTATTAAGAAGTCCTTATCATCTACCCCAATATAGTTGTCGGTGCTTGGGATTAATAAAACTGTGTATTCGCATAAAATTGAAGGCAAAGGTTTCTTTAGCACGACTAATAGGTGACAAATCTAAATTCATATCACTGCAAATCTCCATATTCGTGGAAAAAATCAAATTACCTATCTTTGCGAGCTTTGTAATTTTTAATTTCTGTCAGACTCGGTTGGGTTGTTGTTTTTGTTTTGGTCGTTTCCTTGGGTAGTTTTAATGATTGGGTTTGACAGGATATCTCTCTTTCATTCAAAACTTTGTCAGCTATGTACAACAATTGGTCTAAACCTTTGAATAATGTGGATGTTTTCTTTCTTTATCTGCCTGTCATATCTGAAAACGAGACATTGCTTGCGAGGCGTTCTATGACCAGACAATGCATGCTTAAATCGAACCTGAAATAGGGGAAAACTCCAAATTTTCAGAATAGAGACTTGATATTTCTTAATTTCACGAAGAGGAAGCAGACTCGTAAATGAATAGAAACAGTTGACTGGCATTTCAGCCAAAATCACCAAGAAAAGCATCGAAAACTTGGGGAAGAGCATCACTGATAGCCTCAAATAATAGAATGGATATTCTATTAATTAGTGTATTACCCATATCATTTTTGACCAGCAGTTTTGCTTTCGTAGGGATAAGTCTAGCTGATTACTTCATGTCCATCAAGAAGGATCATTCATTTGAATTATTCAACTTTAAAAAAAAAAATACCAAAAAACAAAATATATTCTTCCGTTAAGCGAGTAGTTAGTTTTCCTCGCCTTTACGAAAACTCAAAGCAAAATTTGTTGGGTACTTTCCCTTGAATTTTTTGTGCGGTCTCTTTTATCTTAATAATTAACAATTTGATTGTGTAAAAACCCTTATAATTTATTTTATTGGTCCTCAGATAGGCGGGACAAGTTAATTATTTCTCTCATGCAAGAAAAGCAGTTTCTGACAGCAAACTGGAGAAACTCCAGAACTAAGGGAACTCAAAAGATGCTCTACGACAAATTCAAGCAGTCCCAACTTACAAGGAACAAGAAACAGCTAATCAGCTTCACCAGTATTTTAGTTGGCATCTATTCTCTACAAACAGTCTATAGCTTCATTTTTCCCCATATCTATTCCATTCGCCAGCAATTGGCCGTAGTCATTGGAGCTGCTATCTTCTTCACTGCTTACATTGTATTCCTAAAACTGCGACGAAAGCGTTTTAAAAAAATACGAGTCGTGATCGATGTTTTAATATCCATTTCTTTCCTCTCGACGATGGTCTACTATCAAGTACTAAACATGTTCACCGAGAATTCAGCCTCAGAACCAGCCCAGCAGCATTTTATTTTAGCTATCCATGAGCTATTCCGATTCAGCTGTGCCTTGATATCCGTTTACTTGCTTATCGATACTTGGTGGATCCGAAGCCTTTTGTTCTCTTTGATGTTTTTGATCTGTACTGGAGGTGTAATCTATTGGGGCCCCAACGACTCAGCGATAATTGGTGATCTTGTGCTCTTCAGTATCTCCGCATCACTTGGAGTGTGGTTCTTTTCATATCTATGGCATAAAAACGAGGTTGGGTCATTTAAAGAGATTGGTTATCTCTTGGAGAAGGACGCCGTTTGGAAGCTCATCGTCGACGGACTTCCCGTCAGTATGGCAATAATAAACACCGAAGCAAAGTTTTTATTCAATAATTTTTCCTTCAAGAATTTGTTCCAAGGGTCACTTGGGGGCTTTTCTGAGGATAGTGATAAAGAGAAAAATTGCGAGGCGCTTTTCAGACGAGTGAGGCTAAAAAATTATAAAGATCCTAAATGCTTACTCACGAGGCAACGAAGAGATTCCTCGACTCGGTTGTCCCCGGACGTGAGTGCGCTTACATTACGCAAAAGAAAAACTAGCAAAAGTGGGTTATCTGCATATGGTCAAGGGAATGGAGGGGATAAAGATATGAATCTATGGGAATACACCGAGAAATTATTCCAGGAGTTTTCGAGGGAGTCGATTCAAGAGATCTACGAAGAAGAAGAGGAAGAGAAACTTATCTTAATCACCGTGAGTGGCATTTTGGACAAGAATGTCTCCTTGGAGATAAATCTCGGATTTTTGATGTTCGATGGAGAACCAGGGGTGATTTATTTTTTAAATGATACGACTATGAGCGCGCGGGTGGCTAAACTAGAGGGCAATTGTCAGTTCAAAAGCAATCTATTTCATTCACTCTCACATGAGTTTCGGACGCCAATGAATGGAAGCATGATTTTGCTGAAGGAAATGGCGAGAGATGAGTCCATCGCAAAAGAGATCAAGCAAAAGTACATCGATCCAGTCGTGCTCAACCTCCAAAGGCTGCTCCTGATGATTCGTAGCATGGGCGACTACTCGTTGATCTCACAAAAACTCTCGATCCAGCTCAGTTGCAAGCCCTTCAATATCCGAAAATTTCTGCATAAAGTAATGAAGGTTATCAACTATGAATCAGAAAAGAAGCAATTGCAGTTAAGCCTCGAGATTGATGAGAGTGCGCCAATTTATATCAATTCCGATAAAGAAAGGTTGGGAAGAATACTGCTTTCAGTGCTGGAAAACGCTATTAAATTTACGTTTGAAGGTAGTGTGAAACTCAGTGTCAAACCAGGGTTTTTCCGAAGGAAAAGAGTTAATAATTTCGAGAGTCTTAGCATGGAACAGCTTGAAATGCACTTTGGAACACCAAAATCTGATTCAGACCTCCAAGGAGCCATTTTTGTCGTAGAAGATACGGGGATTGGTATGACTGAGCAGCAGCTTAATAATCTTCGAGGGATACTGCAACGAGGGGAGTTCGAGCAGAAAGTAAGCAGTGATTCCACTGGAGCGTCGCTTGGACTCACACTCGCAAACGAACTTGCGAAAGCATTGGGAGAAGAGCTTGTGTTTTCATCTGTAGAAGGTAAAGGAACGAAAGTGAGTTTCAGTGTCTTTTCTCAATGGTTTGCTGGGTCAAGCGCATTTGGTTTGGATTTCAGAGAAGAACAATTTATGTCTATGTCATCACAATTTCTACTCGATAACGAGAAAATAGAGCATTTGAACCTGAATAAGGTTCATTTGTATACTTTTGATATGAAGAAATCAAGACAATCTCCCCTTGTAACAATGAGAGAACTTGAAGCAAGGACCGCTGCAAATACTAGAAATTCGCTGGCACCATTGCTTCAATCTAAGCCCCATTATCCCTTAAAAGAGAGTGGAATTATATCAAATTCAAGTAAAGTGCCAGATCTCACGGTCGATACACCGAAAGAGTGTGATTGTCCTCAGGTGCTAATCGTTGATGATGATCCTTTTAATGTAGATTCTGTCAAAACGATCCTTACAAAAATTGGAGTTCGTGTCGCAGAAGCGTACAATGGAAAAATCGCAGTTGAACTGGCGCTTAAAATAAGCAATCAACACCAAAACAACTGCCGAGGCAAGTGTGGAGGGTTGAAACTTATATTGATGGATGTTAATATGCCTGTGATGGATGGATGCAAAGCGACTTCAGTGATCCGGTCATTGATAGCACAGAAGAAGATTAATCAGTTGGTGATCATCGGATGCACAGCCTATGACAAACCGGAAGTGCATATCTCTTGTATCGAGGTTGGGATGGATGAGGTAGAGATCAAGCCACTCAAACCCGAGAAATTAAAGAAATTTTGGGCAGTCCTCCAAAAAACTTAGAGAATGATAGCTTTTTTTTTCGTCCCCATTCTCATTGTTCACAAAATATAATCCATGAATTTTAAATTTTTTTACTTATATGTATCATTATTGAATGAGTCCTACTTTTCACATAGCTTTCATCACAATGGTTACTAGTTCTGACTTATTTCGAATCTATTCTGATCTGTGTGAGGAATAAATGGATGAGTTCTATCACAAGTAGTTAAATCTTTGATAAAGCATCATTCAGTGTCTTTCTGTACTCTGTACTTCAAGTTTATCGTAAAATAATGCTTGTAAAAATGTTAGAACTTTCATTTGTTAAAAGTCTCGAAAATCGATTCTCATAAAGGCATGTCACTCTACTAAACAGGTAGATCTCAAGTTGGTGAAAATTTTTTTCATTGAAAGAAGCACATATATTACATGATCATGAATATAACACTCACCTGAAAAAGCCATCAGGCCATCCGAATGTCACTTCAATTTATTCACCAACCTTTAGAGCAAGCAAAAAGGATTTTGAGAACAAAAAAAGATGTTAGATCTATACGAAAATACTGTCTGTATAAACTAATAACCTACAATCAAATACCAACAAGCTTAAATGAAAAGTGAAAGATTCTGTTATGGAAATTAAATGAAAATAAATACGATTACTTGTATAATTGCTAAATGAAATCCTTTACATTAATAAAAAATGAATTTTTGTTTTGTTTTCATTTAAACATTCTCTTTGGAAATGACTTTGCCAATCAAGACTTTTAAATTACTCTATCGCCTTGACTGACTCCATCATTCACACAAAATCAAATGGAATTCACACAACCTAAATTATATTATTATATCTACCTAAACAGCAGCAGTTGCTGCGGTTAGCTTATAACCCATAATCGCCTTCGTCAAATCTAACAAATATTTATATTAGTTGGTGAATAACGTAGCAATGAAATTACCTTTATTCGGAATAGACAAAGGTCGTCTCTTTCTAATCACAGAAATCACCTCATCCACTGGAATGCGTCGATGAAGGACAAGATAGCCTATCAGTGTGTGCACGCTGCGGAACACTCCGTACGAGCAGTGTAAATACACTGTCTTCGAGTTATCAATGGCAGCTTTCAAGACTTCCACTGCGCTTCTGCAGCCTTTGACAAATTTTCGGATATTTCTTTCTTCCACAGCATGCCACCTCGCTTCAATCTGCCCTTCTTTGTAAGCACTACTTATTCCCACTGGATCCTGATTGAGACTATTGATATCTTCTACCGTCTGCAGGTTCAAGACATAATCCACTCTCTCCTTCTTCAGGAATTCTACTTCTGCTGGAATATTAATTGAACTTCCTAATATTGCAATAATTCGTTAGCACAATCGTGGAGGATAAGTTTCAGTCTTACCTAATATGACGTTAGGGAAGATTTTGTCATAGATGAAGTTCTCATAGGACGCCGAGTCGAGTTTCGTCACCACAGAGCCAATTATTTGATAGTTAGAAGATAAGACCAGGCTTTCAGTTTGATGCACGGGATTTTGAAAGCTCCTCATGATTTTGCGATTGGCTAGCAGAGTTCCAGTCGACTTATCCAGAAAGACATAACGGTATTCGAAGTTTGCCACGGTAGCGTGAACCAGAAACGTCGTTGACCATCTGCTTTCTTCTCCAGTCCTGCCTCTCGGAGATTTCCGAGGGTTGATATACTTTTGAAGGTCAAGTGGAATTGGATCTTTCTGCCCGAGTATTTCAAGAATTTTTCCATGTAAAACCAGTTGGTAGTTTCTAAACGCTTTTTTCTTAGGGAAGATATCATTGACGCTGATTCTTATCTTACGGTAGTCCCAAGAGTCGACTATTTATTGTAATGATTAGAAAAAAATTGTTGATTCGAGCTTTACCAAAGGCATAGCAGCCGGTGTCTGCAATAGATGTTAAATTAATAACGCGGTTAGCGCCTTTTTCCCATTCTACCTCTCCACAGCCCGGGTTGTCAGTTAAGGCCGTGATATATTTGTATTGGATGATTTGCTCGTTTTTATTGCAAGGAATTTGAAGGCTAGCTGTCCAGTTGTTGCCCTACAATGGAAGTTAGAAAACCTGTTGTTTGATGTGTTCAGAGTTACCTCATTCCAAGTTAATTTGATGGCATGAGCTGGATTCCATGCGCCGAGAATCGGGAGGTCTCCGACGAGGTAGACTGAGTAGCCGAATTTACAGAAGAAATTCACGGAAAACGTGAAGCTATAAGTAATAGAGTCCATGCTTATGAGAAAGCCTAACTCTTTCCGGTTAACTTCAAATAGGTTTATAAATTTTGCTCGCAAGTGACTATTAAAGACTTTGAATATTTCTCGTCAGATGGTGATGTCATTATTTTGTGCATCATCGAATCGATTCGAATTCCTAAAATCCTTAAAGTTGAATCACGTTTTTAGATTGTTGCCTAATAATTTCTTGTTTTTTTTATCCGAACGAGCCGTTATTGACGCATTAAGTTAGTATCAGCGCTATTTGATCCGTGTACAAAGACAGTACGATTGACTGTTGAGTACTGAATACGAATAAATAAAACGATCTGAAATTAAGGAATCCCAGCATATAAATCGCATTGAGCGAGCAAAAATGATAATGACAGCGTCAAATAAGATCTTGTTTCGAAGAACGTTAGAGTTTAATGCAAATTTTACGAAGATTCTTCAGTGATAAACGCATTAAAATGTTTTTAGTCGTGTTCCGGCCAGAGAGAGCCAGTACATTGAAGATAATGCGAGTGATTACTGATTTAGGCTAACAGCTAGGCGGTTAATGCAGTTTATTACAAATAAAAAAAAATGAAAAAATTTATTGTGCGTACTTGCTTGCCTGACAAGAAAATGTGGGTTCAATCGCTGTTCTTAAAAAGGTTTAAGATTTCCATTTTCAGAATACTTTCAGGTCTCATTTTAAGGTATAAGCAGAGCAGAGATATCGATAATTTAGGTTGAGGTAAGTGCTAGTCTGTTTAGCGAAAAAAATTTTAATCCTTCCTTCTCTCGTTAGCCCCGAACTGATTAACCAGAGGGTGCTGATCTATCATCTTTGCTAGCGCCATAAATTTAGTTTTTGCTTAGCAAGCATCTGTTAATCTCATTTTTTTTTTTTGGGTTATCCAAATCGAATTAAATTTTTTTTCTAATGGGAATGAAATCACAACAAGGTTCACGAGAGTTAAGCCATAACTATCAATGTGATCGGATAAATCAAATAATTTTACAGCACGTTTCGTGTTCCACTGGCTCGACTGTATTATATTAGTGAACGAAATTGTAAGCAGCAGCTTACCCGAAATCAAAAATTTTTAATGAGACCGTCTTTCAAAGTGTCTCTTAAACCATTCCACAAAAAAATATTTCTCAGAATAAAATCTCCCGAGCCAAAATCCAAAGACTTCGCATCCAAAGCAGTTGATTGGTCAACAACAGAGGCCGCTCTCATAAATGAAGACAATGAGATCATTCTGGTACGATGGTCAACGGTATACTTCTTGTTGAAGATTGGATTGAGAAAAGAATAATGAGCTCCAACAGCAGAACAGCTCTGTTTGGATCAATTAAAAGAATACAAAAATATGTTCAGAGATGAAAAAGCGTTGTGCTTCGGAAGGTATGTCCAATGCTAAATCGAAAGAGTGCAAAATTTTTGAGTTTTTTCAAAACAGACAGAGCTCATACAGTAGTGTAATAGAGTTTGATGGGATCCATATAATTTGCAATGAGGAAAAAGGAAATACAGTTACTCAACGTATTGAATGATATTGCATGATATCTAATTCAATTTGACAACTTGTACAAAATTCACAATAATTTTAAACTCCGTGTAGAGCTCTCTTCACCTGAGTCGAAAGATACATCTCCTTCAATTATCAATTTAAAATGAAAATACTTAACAATGAACCATTGCAAATTTAATGAATAAATTGCCCGAACCGGTCAGAACCTGTCAGATCTGTATCGCTTTGAGAATAAAATTAATTCTCAGTTGCAGGATCGATGAGATCGATCCTTATGACGTGTATTAAAGAATTTTTATTAAGAATCCTTTGCTTTATCTTTCTCTTTAAAATTTGTTAATATGGCTGACAACACTAACCCATTAAACCAATCGGGAGGTATTCAACTCGACAACGCCGGACATCCCGAAAACTCAAAAGAAAATGGCCCGCATCCACACCCTCACGGCCACCCTCAAGACGGTCCTAAGACTCAAATCCCACTCGGGTAATTACCTTTTCGTTGACATATCTAGCTAGCCTCCTGCTTTCGAATCATCTCTCAGACTCATTATCTAACGTTTCTCTTCTAATTAGGAAACTGACCCCTGAAAACTATCTATTTTTGTCAATTGAATGCGAAAGATTGACAATGTTGAACCGCTCTTTGGCTGCGGAGAACCAGACGCTTGTTCAATTAAACCAAAAGAAGGTCCAAGAGCTTCTGGACATCAACCAAAGACTGAATGACGAAAACAACCAGCTCAAAAACGATCTAAAAGCCCGAGATGTAAAATCTATTGAAATTCTTTTGGGCAGAATGGATCAAGAGCTCGAGAAAAGGGAGAAGCTCCTCAACGAGAAAAACAGAGAAATTGAGAAATTGAATAAAGAAATCGAAAACTTCAAGGCGGACCTTGCTAAAAAAGATGAGGAAATCAAGCTTGCGGCTTCCAACTCAACAACAAAGATCACCTCGTTGGAAACCCAGGTGGCAGGCCTAAAGAAAGACAAGGAAAAGGCCGAATTTGCCTTGAAGGACAAAGAACAACAATTGAATGATTTGAAACAAAAGCACGCCAGCACAGAAAACGACTATTGGGGACTTAGGGCGGAATTTCAGAGCAGAATTCCGTTCTTCGAGTCTGAAGTGGAGAGATTAACCAAAGAAAAACAGGCCAAGGAGCACCACATCGAGCAGCTCGTTGCTAAATTGGACGAAATCAACGCGCTCGAAGATAGAGTTAAACTTGCCGAACAAAACAAGCTCTTAAAATCGAAATTCGTCATTGTTTGCGCTGAATTAGAAAGAGTCAAAGAAAAAAATCAAAATCTCGAAGACATCATCGCAGAATGGCTCGGCGCGACCGACAGAGGGCTCTTGAAAGTTGAAGAGCTTACAAATAAGAAAAAAGCTAAGGAGCTTCTTGGAGATCCCTATATCGCCCTGATTACTCAGGATGACCATGCTAGAGAGGCTCGCGAAGCAGAAGAAAAAAAAATATCTGCAACACAAGCTTCCGCTGAAATTCGCGTGTTTAACCCTGAGAACCAAGAGATTGTTGGTGAGCATATCACTGCCACGGAATTAACTAAGCCAACGGAGCCTAACCAACCTGAATCGACAGTGGTAGAATTGAAGGCTGAGCTTGATAAAGTCATTGATTTGGTCGAGCAGAAAATTACGACTGAGGTCCAAGATCAAAAAACCGAGACCGTCCAGCAACCAGAGGGTGGTGCCTTGCAGATGTTGGGAGGCATTGTGGGTACTGCGCTCAATACTAAGGTTGAAGATGTGAAAATTTCTGTCGAATTGAACGTATTCTATAAGTTTCTTGCAAGAGATTAATAGTTGGATAATTTAGGTCACTGTCAAAGACCAGCCCACTGAAGAGAAGCAACCTGAAACTCAAGTTGTTGAAGCTGCTGAGAAGAAAGAGGAGGAGGAGAAACCCAAAGAAGGTGAAAAGGTTGAAGAGAAAGCTCAGGAAGAGCCAAAGGCTGAAGAGAAAGAGACAAAAGCTGAAGAGAAAGAGACCAAAGCTCCTGCGGGTAAGAAGGTTGTGAAGAAAGGTGCTAAGAAAGGAGGAGAAGGTGACCTGGACAAGGTAAATTTCTCTTTTGAAAGAGTTGGAAATTGATAAATTTGTATAGAGTGGCTTGGATAAGTCAATGGAAGCTCCAGCAGGTGAAGACCAAGCAACCAAGGAAGAGCCAAAGGCTGAAGAGAAAGAACCTAAAGCTCCTGCGGGCAAGAAAGTGGTGAAGAAAGCTGGAAAGAAAGGAGGTGAAGGCGATCTTGATAAGGTAGATTTTCTTCATTGAAAATATCGAAAAATATAAAATTTTTATCAGAGCGGTTTAGATAAATCCATGGAAGCCCCAGCAGGTGAAGACAAGAAACCTGAAGAAGAAGTTAAAACTGAAGAAAAAGATGTTAAAGCCACTCCTGCGAAGAAAGTAGTTAAAAAAGGCGCAAAGAAAGGAGAGGGTGAATTAGATAAATCAGCTGAAATTTCTTCTCCTGAGAAGGCCGAGACAAAACCAGCTGAGGAAAAGAAACCTGAAGAAGCAGACATTAAAGCATCCCCTGGCAAGAAGGTCGTCAAAAAAGTCGCTAAGAAAGGCGAGGGCGAACTTGAGAAGGTGCTCATTTTGCCATGAAGCGTTATTCTAAACTATTTTTGCTTTATTAGAGTCAGGAAGTCCCTAAGTCCGATGTACCTGAAGAGAAGCCTGCTGAGGATCAAAAGGCACCTGCTGGCAAAAAAGTTGTCAAGAAAGCTGTTAAAAAAGGAGATGGAGAAGCTGATAAGGTATATCATTTTGGTGTCCATAATATTTGATTAAATGAATTGTTTTTGCTCTTTAGGTAGAAGCTGATTCAAAAGCCCAACCAAAGGAGGAGGCGAAACCAGAAACCAAACCTGAAGAAGAAGGAAAACCAGGCAAAAAGGTTGTAAAAAAGGTCGTTAAGAAGGTAAACCTTAGTAAAGATGGGCTGTTCATAAAATTCTGCAAAAAATATAGGCTGAAGAGCCAAAACCTGAAGAAACCAAGCCAGAAGCACCAAAAGAAGACGCTCCAACCGCTAAGAAGGTCGTGAAGAAAGCTGTCAAGAAATAAGAGGGAACGAGTATCATATTCAGCTGCGAAGAAGCAAGCGGCTAATAACAAAAAGAAAAAAATATCAATGACATACGAAATTACAAGTTATATATCATAACAAATATTATCTATCTATGATGTGCATTGTCTACGGAGTGAGTTAGATAAGCCCATCTGTCTGCCATTTGAGAGTAACAGTACTATCAAACATAACACATAAAATGCTGTCTTTCAGTTTATTGGAGCGATAAAGTAATTAAAAACCGTTACAGTTTTATTATTTAGAATGAATTGAGAGAGTAAACAGGTAATGTACACTAAGTATCGATGCGTTTTTTAATAATTCTCCAAAGTAATAAAAGCTATTTTGCATGTTTTTTGGGATCAAGATAATTATCTTCTTATTCTGATCCTATGAACACCATCCTTTGATATCCTTTTTATACACAATTACACTGAAAATTGAGAAAAATCGCTCTGAATTATTCAAAAAAGAATTACGAGCATATTAGGATCGCTCAAGGCTGCTTCGAGCAAACTAATTTCCATTGAATGGTCCAACACATTTAATGTTAATAAAATTGATAAAG
>ENA-UOTX01000930-UOTX01000930.1-compost-metagenome-genome-assembly--contig:-NODE-930-length-26480-cov-9.399652_pt1 | contig 26480 bp, 18 predicted proteins | sample MGYA00238143_ERZ746982 | MGnify/ENA primary metagenome ERZ746982 (study PRJEB28758, sample SAMN06268862) | compost metagenome | isolation source: single cell | place: USA: California, Emeryville, Joint... | reverse complement strand
ACTTGAGAAAACTGCAAGGATTTGCCAAAAAATGGAAGCGACATGAACAAAAAAAGATTCATTCTCAAGTAAACTCACCTTTCACGAAATAATGTAGAGCTTTTTTCCTCTCTCTGAAAGCGTTTTGTAGCAACGCCCTCATAACTTTCTGTAAATGAGTTCCTTGATGTATTTAGCTTTTGGTAATTCTAAAAAAATGGGTCTGAATTTCGACAAGTCGGAGAAATATTATCAGTTACGTTACCAAATTAATTTACTCTGAGATCAGGTTTAAACAAGGCTTTTTTTTCTAAAATTTCGATAAAGTTCAATCTTGCTTGATGCAGTCACTTTCCTGCCTCGTGCTGCTTGAGGAAAGCCAAGTATGATGCTTCGTATGTAGCAATTGTTCATTATGATGATTATTGCTGTCACAAAGTGATGGCTGTGAGGAATTCTGACAAAGTAGATTCTTTCTCAATTTTAAAATTTATGCACCCATCAGAAGAATTTTCTAAAGGCCGAATTCTTTAAAGACAGATATTTTAATTATCTGCCTGGTGTGCGTTGAGCCTAAAAATGGACTTATCTATTCCAACTTGGAGAAGCAGGAAAAGCCAATAAAGATGAAAATTGTCGAGATGAAGCCATTAATTTGAGAAGAGCAATCCCCCAGCAATTTTTGCGAATGTGGTCCTCAGATTTTGCTACTAACTTTCATTTCTGTTCACGTACTAAACTTTATAGATGATTAACTAGTAGCATGTTCAGCTGGCCTTCGCTGGAACAAACTAATTGAGAGCAACCTAAAATTCTTTTTCCATCAAAAACAAATATTCAATTTTCTTCTTTTTGTTTATTTGATTCTACTTCAAAGCTGAATTGGAATTATTTCATCTACTTAAAATTTATTAGGGCGTCTTAATTGCCTCATAATAAAAAAATCGCCTAAAATCTGAAGCAGACGGACAGAGTTTGCTTGAATAAAAAATTATCAGGAATATTGAGAAATGAAAATTAAAAAACGATCGAAATAAAGCAATAGATCGCTGGCTCGGAAAACCATGTTAAATTACTCCGATTTTTGTTTTTGTGCCAATAATAATTATATAATTATCTCACAGAAAAGAAGATGGAACACAAAAAAGTTTCTCCTCATCTCTCCTCCTGGTCATCCAAACCTCGACGGAAGTATCGATCAGCTTTTCTTTTGAATCTCTTTGAGGTGTTAGAGGTTAGTTCTCAGTCTCTCCTTTCTCTCTAACTCACATCTCTCTAGGGGAAAGAATACCCTGATTTGATAGGGTGGAGTGCTGATGGGACTCAAGTGGAATTGCTTCAACCGCACGAACTCGCTGCACGCGTCTTTCCGAAGATGTACAAACATTCGAATCTAGCTTCTTTTACGAAACAGGTAATAAAAGTTTGCTAGATTCCTCTTCTAATTCGTACTGTGCTCTCAACAGCTAAATATGTATCAATTCAAGCGAACAAGTGCTTCCCGCAAAGGAAAAATGGTATTTTCTCATCCTTTATTTCAGAAGGGGCACCGGTAAGTCTTTCTATTTTTAAAATTCATTCTAACTTTTGAAAAGCGATCTATTATTGAAAATGGAAAGAACGCCTGTCGGCCCAAGAAAGCTAACAACAATGGACGCCAAAATCGATGATAGTTATCAAGAAGGAGAAGAAGAATCTTTTAAAGTAAGTTCATAACCACAATTTAAATTAATAGGCTATTAACGCTTATAGAAAAATAAAAAAATTAAGCCGGCTTACACCCACACGGACCAAATGATAGATGACTATGCTGCTGAAATTTCCTTTACTCAAGCAACTGAGCAAAGCTCTGTCCCCACAGAGTAAGTACTAGTTTTCCTTTCGTCTTATCCTAAAATTAACAACAGACTCTCCACTCCACAGAATACTATCACTCTAAATCATGACAATGAGAAGCAAATGTCAAGTGAAGAATCAAAGTTTGCCGCTGATTTCCGATTATTACTCAAGATAGCCTCGAACTCAAAGGGAAATATCGAAGGGACTGATGTAATACTTACAGTTCCTAATTTTTCAATCTAATGCATATTTTCATTGACTAGTTGCCAGTTGGATTCTACGAATTCCAACAAGTTGTTGAGCGAATGCTGGGATTCGATGAAATTGATGCAGCTGATATTAAACTCCCATATTCTTTCTTATATGAACTATAGCTCCCATATTAATTACAAGTTTTCTCATAGATTCTTATGTAAACTCCATGACAGTACATACAAGTTTTGTTGTTTTTTCCTTATATTTCATCTTCAAAGCACTTGTTTAATCACACTAAATGTTGTAAATTTTTCTCGCAAAGAATTCGATTGAGCCTTGAATTTACCTCCCGATGAGATTTAACAAATTTCAAATTAAGCTTCAATTTAAGCAATTACATCGATAAGAAGATAGCCACTAAGCTCTCTTTCATTATCCATTGATAACTTCTCGTTTGAAAGAAGAGTAATAACTCTTCATGGCACAACCAAGTAAGCAGAATTGAATGGCTTGCTTGCAAATTATAATTTCCCAAACTTCAATCAGCTTGAGGAAGATGAAATCTCATTCTGGTCAAATTGCTTAATTCTCCTCAAAAATCATACAAATGGTTCCTTTGCATCATCTCATCGGCTTTTTCATGAGGCAGAAGTAAAATTTGTTGAAATGCCAAAATTTTATTCAATATATACAAAAAACTCTTTGAATTCGAAACTCCTCGAAGGCTCTACTGCCCAAAGCTAAGTTCTAATGTCGAATGTCATATAATTCGTATTTGAAACTATCAAGGTTCTAATCCCCAGATTCTTATTTCTGTTGGGTGCCTTCCTCGTTAATTTATTGTCAAGGAATTATTGAAATTTGCTCCTAAATGTTCTATATAAATCGAGAACCACTATCATGATTTATAACTATCTCAAATATTTTGCGAGCAAATTGTTAATTAAAAGGAAAATGGGTTTTTTTAATTTACTCGGGATGGTGCTCCATTATACAAAAATTGTGACTATGCGCTGAAAGGGCTATCTTGAGCTCACTCTAAGATGTATGAGTTGTTATTGCCTAATGGTACTGTTTAATACTACGCTTGATTTCATATGAACGAATTTATTTCAGTTTTGCTCCCATATCGAAAAACTTCAAGAAGGAATGAAATCATGTAATCTCAACAAAATTTCTACATCTGTGGTATTAATACAGGCTACGAATCGGGATAGAACATGCTCATTATGACAAACTTGCCAGATTATGATTCATAGTTGCTTCAAGTTTTCTGTTTTTGATACATTATGAGTTTCTTTGTTGGTTCGATGACAAATTTAGAGAATAAATTAAATAAATTAATCTGATTTGTTCAGTTTTCACATTTTATTTAACAAATTAATTGAGGCTCAAAAGCTGCAATTTGATTCTCTGTACCTATACAGTGCAATTTAAAAAGGCATTTGCTATTAAGATGGCTAAATAAAAGTTCGGGAAAGATATTAATGGATCTCATTATGAGTTTATATCGATCAATAAATCTAATAGTTTGTACATTTGAGAACTAATAAAATTAATAATCACTATTCATACACGAAAATAGGAATTAAAGAGGAATGACTTTGGCTTGCCATTGTACTCGAAAGAAGTACAGATCAAAGTTTCTCACTAATCTCTTCAGAGTTTTAGAGGTAAAATGATCGATCCACATAGAATTTAATTGTCCACGTAGAATGAAGAATATCCTGATCTCATCAGATGGAGCGATGATGGGACTCAAGTGGAATTGCTGAAACCGTACGAACTTGCAGCCACAGCTTTCCCAAAGATGTATCGACATTCAAAACTCACTTCCTTCACAAAACAGGTCTTATTCTAAATCATTGAGTCCCTTTCTGAGACGTCCTTTGCCTTAGTTACATATGTATAAGTTTAAGCGTATTCATCAGAAGAGGATTATGACCTTCTCTCATCCCCTATTCCAAAGGGGACGCATGTAACCCAGGAATATTTATTCTGTGTAAATTAAGGCTTTTTATCAGGGATCTCATGCTGGAGATTGATCGAACTCACGTTGGTCCTGTGAAAAAAGATTCGAATGTAGCACAGCCGAGTTTCCCTTACCAGGGTGATAGAGAACAATATTTTGAAGTAAATTTTGAAAATACAGCCATTTTAGCATTTACTACCAATTAGAAACAAAAGAAAATCAAGGTTAATGAGTTTACAGAGACTATTCCTGAGATCTCTTTCCCTCGGACAAACGCGCAAAGTCCGATATTCATGGAGTAGCAATTGTCTTTTTTATTTTCTCAAATTCAATACTTTAGAGCTCTTTTTCCACAACATGAATTATCTTCAACAATAAACAATGATAAGAACGAACAAACACAAGACGAAAATGAATCTCCTTTAGCAGCTGATTTTAGAAGCTTGGTTCAAATCGCTTCTAACTCCAGGGGGAATATTCCAGGGACAAACGTAAACCAGCTCTCAGCGGTTCTCTTGTAATTATAATTTTGCTGAATAGTTTCCAGAGGGGTTCTTTGAGTTTCGAAGCGTCCTTGAGAGGATGCTGGGATTTCAACAAATTGACTATGAAATCGATCTTTCTCTCTTACCTCTTGAGAATTAGTTATGAGGCATTGAAAAATTTCAGCACGTATATATCAAATAGCTATTATAAAACGCGTAGTAGTAAATCGGTTAAGGTTGTATGAAATATGTATATTTAACGATTTTATCTATTTAATACAAAAGCTGACCAATATCGCAGTATTGGGTCATGTAAAGTTAACATTTGCTGGATATTCGTAGTTGCTAACGGAACCGAGCTTTTCCCAGGATAAGAGCACCTGCAATTAAAATAATATGAACGCGCATATGAGGCAAAGTTCTGGCTGGTACTGAATTAAACCTTTCGAATGCTTATGGAATAAATGGATAAAGCCTACATACAACTAGGAAGCCGAGCTATATCGATATTTTAGATGCAATTTAACAAGTTTGACACATTTGAATTAATGCAAAAATTTTCATTCTTCAGAGAATTGACGAGCTCTGTTAGGATGTCCGAGATCAATCAACACGCTCTTTTCTATTAATAAAAAAAAATAAAATGTATTGAATCGATAATCTCTCCAGCATGTATTTACCTCCTTCTCTCGTTGCCAATTTTCTGGGTTATTAATCGTGCATTTTATGGTAAAGATTCCTCTTTTTTCCAAGTGTTCAATGAGCGGGCTTGCAAATTTGAAGAAAAAATCGATGGTCCAGAACCTATTTCAAACGTGAAGTTGTTTTCGTATCTTTTGCTTTTATTTTACAGAATTTTCTTAGCAAATTTCGCATTACGATGCTGCTCTTGCAATTCTTGTGCATACATGAATATTTGCATAGAGTTCTCTTGAATCGGCAGGAAAAGCAGCAAACCAAAGAGGCAAGCGATATAGGTATAAACATATCTTTCATATGAGAAGAGCCTGAGCGTGTTAGGATTTGTCTCCAGCAGCTTCTGCGTGTCTTCCACATGCGTACAACACAGATAGTTATATGCTCTCGATAAAACTATTTGATAAGCGCATTAGCCTTGATAATCGTCTCGGGTGTTGGATTTGGGGCCTTTAATTCAATAACGAGAATTGTGCTGAGAAGAACCTGGAAAACTTCCTAAAACCTTGTTACTAATATTGCCACCCCAGTTATTATATTATACTTTCAAAAGGGGCATTCGGCGGTCGCTGTATGCTTCTTTGCTGAGGTGATTCGCGAAATGTTGTGGAAATCTGATCGGAATGGAGGAAGGTCTGAGTAATTGATATCTTCGATACAAGTATTGACACCTCAAAGTCTGTTCAGTTTATAGTCATGACAAACAGTTAGAGTTAGGAATCACCTGCCTGTCTTTCGTGCAAAATACGCTCATTTCAAGAGTGTTTTTTTCAGTACAACCTAATTATGAAGTGATTAATACTAAGCGTATTATTGGAGAGTTACAGCATGTCTGAAAGCTGCCATGTGTCTTCTATATACTCCCGAGAGTCTGTTCATTTATGAAAGTGAAACAGAGGAAGAAATCTGGAAAATACCATGGAGAATTCCTTTTCTCTCCAGACAATCTGCCAAAATTTTTGATATGTAAGCCTTTCTTTTGTGGAAAATTATGGGAGATTCGAAGAGAATGTACGAGTTCATCCAGTAAATCGCAAAAAGCAAGCAAATAAATTCCAGAATGAAAACATGTAGTGGATTAGTGATAGGAACAACTTAAAATTAAGATTACTTTTTCTATATATATTTATAATATTCTGATGCTCTGAGCTGATTGAAAATATCTAAAAATAAAGACCTGCTGATCGCATTATCAGTTTTCTTGAGGCTGGCCCTAATAATCAGATTTTCTATCTCTAGAAATGTGATGCATTGTTAAAGACACTAAACTAGGTAGACTTGCCTTTAAATTAAATGGTGAACAATCTGACCGATCATCAGGGATACCGTTTGGATCAGATGAGAACATGATCAATTCTACAAATATAAATTATGAAAGAGACTTCTTGGGAGACTTTTTGAAGGGGATAAACGAAACTAATCAGCTAATGAATGAAGCATCTCCAACCAAAACCAAAATAGGTTCATAATGCAGACATTTTTTAAGCTCTTTAGCCAAACGAAATTATCAATCGATCTACGAGACTGAAAAAATTTCGATTTTGATCTTTATATGAAATGTTTTGAATGGGGCTCAATAGATTCCGTCCAAAACAGAGCGAGCTTCAAAATTTCGCTTATCTTATTTCTATCCCTACTTCGAAAGCTATGAGCTCTTGTAGGAATTAGTGAGGAGCATATTTCTAAGTTTTTTCGCTGAATTCTTTCTGTTTCGCATTATATCTATCATTGTTGTTTAGAGGTTTTCCAGTACCAAAGAGGAATCTTTTTCATTTTGAAAAGAAATGAATGCTTCCTGCTTATATTAATATATATAATAATTGAGAAATAGCTACCTCCATGCCTGTGTCTTCAACATCTTGTAACAAAGCATTCACTTGAAAGGAAAATACTACATTTTCAGCCAAAACAAAGAAGCCTTTCCAGTATAAAATTTCATCATCCAAAGTTCAAGTCCCCCCGTTAAAGTTGACATGAGAGTGCTGCCGAGCAATCTTAGTCTTTAATGGCAAAATCTTTGCCAACTTCTATAATTAATTCCGGATTTCCTAGTTATAAATTATTTTATGAAATATGTTCTTATACCAATAAGCAGTGAACTAAATAAAAGAAATATCCAAGGCGAATGACTGTCATTCAAAAGAGCTATAAAATCTTTATTGCTCATATGAAGCTGCAGTAAAATAGCACTTTTTCAACCTAGTTTTAAATTAAATTGAAGGAATTCTTCTTTTTCTGTGTGACCTCTCTATAGATGCTTTCCGAGGCCATCTTTATTTCTTTTCATACGACTAACTTCTGCTTTATTGATGAAGCTTGATGTTTTAGCAAAATTTCAACAAAATGAAACACTGGAATAGGAGTCTGCGATAATTTTGTAATGTATAAAGCCTTGCTTCCGTGCTAAACTCGTGTGCCTGCATAAAGATATCCAACAAACGAATTAATAATACGGATAATTCTTGAATCAACGTTTGTTGGTGAACGTTCCTTAAATTTTATTCTTATCGCGATTGTTTCCATTTTCTTCTGAAGTTATCCAAAAATGCAGGTTTTTTTAACCCTTGAAGATGCTGTTTGACTATGAGTTAGGGTTTCCAGAGCTAACGACGAGTTATCAAGATGGGCACTTCTCTTTATTAATTAGAGTCTCTTGAAAATTTATTTTACACGGCAAAACCAAATTAATTAGCGTTCACTAATAATTTCAAGGGTCTTGGTCCTCAGCCTGAGTTCCATTACTGCAAGCATTCTTAAGCTGTGGCAGTGGAAAAGGTTACATTTTCGTGTTTGGTAGCCCGCACAGGAAAAGAGAATGCAATTTGTATTGAGTTGACCACACTCCTTTGGGAGACAGAGATTTTCGTTACTAAGAGCTCTTGAAGTTGTGTTTGAGGAGCGAATATATAGGTTAATAACACAAACGAGGGAATAAGTTAGGAGGAATATCATACAAGCCGGCAATAACCTCCAAATCGCGTCAAGATGAAGCTAATTTACGTGATAATCGAAATGAATCCAATTTTGGGAAAATAAATTTGGACAAACTTCCAAAAACAAGATGAATCTATTGAATTCCGATGATTGCGACTTATATGGGGGCATTTAATGATGATTGAAGGTGTTCATGGGACATAATTCTCTCCATTCTCATAGAAACCTCAAAGCTGCACCCATTTTGTTCGATTTCAATCTTCCTAGTTGAATGTTATCGTTTCTTTTAGTCGTATAGACGATTAGGAGAGAGCCTACGCTTACTTCTTAACTTCCAAATGGGATCTTTCGATTTAAGTACAACACATATTTTTTCTCCATTCATTGCTTTATCAGGCTTGTGGCTCCAAGTGAAGTCTGAATGCGCAGTTTTGCGGACTATTTCACAGAATGTTAATTTAATTAATCACTCACTCAATTGTCATCAGGTTTGAATGTCCTAACATTGTTCGGAAAAGAGGCAATCTACGAAGGCGAGGCTCAATATTACAAAGATATGCCACACACATCAAACACGGACGTTATGCATCATTTCTCAAAGAATTACTAGGCTCACTTATCGAATACAAAGAATGTTCTGTTACTGTGCTCTAAGCGAACAATTTAGCTCTTTAAGGTTCCAGAAACTATTAAAAAGTCTATTTATAACGCTACAATTTTTACTAAGTAGAGCGATTATTTTATTTAACTAACCAGGGTCTGATGGAGCACTCTCTGATTAGATAAAGTCTCCTTAGCTAAGAAGGACTTTTTTTTGCATACTAGCACATTTTCTTTGAGACCTCTCACACCTCTGCCAGCGAAGTCATCTCAATTTTTTCCGGCTACTGTTGGATCAAACCTGAGAAATTTCAAACATATATTGTGATTTAATGAGTTTTCTTCATTCGGATGTGAACACAACAAGCCAGTCTCACAACTTTATCAAGAAGCGAAACGAAAGGTCCCTATTAAAATGAAATTAACCTTTTCTCATAAAATATTATTAATGTTCTGCTGGATTCTGCTTGATGAAAGCCATTCTTCTCCAAACTTCTCGATCTAGCTATATAATGAGCATTCAGTCTCGGTCACTCTCTGGAATGGGGGTGTTACCCTAAAGAAACAAACATTTTTATTAGGCGGGGTTTGAGGGTGATTGGGTTTATCAATAAAAAAAATTTAATACATCTTAATTTGAGAATCTGAAAATTGTTCTTTAGATTTCGAAACGTGGCGTTGAACTTTGAATTGTTCTCAGCTTGTGAGAAAATTGAAAGAAATAAAATGCAAATCGTGATGGAGAGTCACAATTCTCAAAGAACAAAAGTTTACGATTAATATTTTTATCATCCGCGTTGATGATGGAAAATTCTTTCAGTAATAGTAGCATTGATAAGATCGTCAATAAATAGCAGTAACTGCTCGGAACATTTGCCTTGGGATGACGCTGCCTCCACGCAATTTTTTATTTCAACCTCATTTTTCGAAAAAAAATCAGTATTTTAAAATGGGACCGGCGTACCACACTTTTTCAATGCAGGTCGAATTATGGCCGATCACTTTTATTAATAGATAAATTCCCTCAAACACGAAAATCGTCAGCAAATCTAAGGGGGTTCTTTGCCGATGTTTGGAATAATTGAGAGTGTTAAAACAGCAAAATTTTGCTAAATTGTTCACGTTAAAAAAAATTAACAGCATGAATAAAGTCCTAAAACATATATGATTTACTGTCGATTAACTTGTATATAAATTGCTTAGTTGTTCTTATAAAATATAAAAAATTTACTTCTATGGAATCTATTAACAACGGAGAAATTTGTTCATCTCTCCTTACCTCCTCCAAACCAAGGAGGAAATATCGGTCCAATTTCTTGACAAATCTCTTCAGAGTTTTAGAGGTAACATAGCCACTTTGCTTAGATAATAATCGTCCTCATAGAACGAAGAGTACCCAGATCTAATTCGATGGAGCGACGATGGGACACAAGTGGAATTGCTTAAACCATTCGAGCTTGCCTCCACCGCGTTCCCAAAGATGTATAGACATTCAAAACTTACCTCCTTCACAAAACAGGTAGCTCTTAATTTTGAAACTTCTGTATTAATTGTTTTTAATAGCTGGGTATGTATCATTTCGAGCGTGTCTCACCAGCTCAGAAATCGACGTTGGCTTACTTTCATCCATTATTTCGAAAGGGGCGCAGGTAAATTCCGTCTCAATTCTCATTTTCTTATCGAAATTCCCTTCTTGTATAGTGACCTCATCCCTAAGATCGACAGAGAGCAGGTTATCCCAAAGAAAAAAGTCTCAACACCTGAGAGACAATTAGATAAAGCTCAATCTGATGAAAAATATCAGCATTATCCAGTAAAATATTTTACCCTTTAGTAAGTTGAAATTAATCCTATAATCAGAATAAAAAAGTAAAGACTTTATCCTTCAAGAAAAATGAAGAAGAAGTAGTTTTGCCTGAAATATCGTTCAGTCAGTTCGATGATGAAATGCCTCTAATCTTCCCAGAGTAAGTTTCCTCTTCCCTCAATTTGGCTGATTGTTATTGCAGTGTCTCTTCTATTGAGCAAGACAGATTTGAGCCAGTTTCAAATAGCATAAATAATAAAGATAATCAACCGAAGATAGGCCGAGAATTATTTCAAGGGCCTGATTTTCAATTACTTTTTCAAATTGCCTCGACTTCAAAGGGAAATATTAAAGGCTCACATGTAACACTATTAAATCATTAACCTGCTATAATATTTCTTTCTGTCTAGCTTCCAGCTGGATACCACGAATTTAAAAGTATTCTTGAGAAGATGTTAGGTTTTAAACAAATTGACGAAGCCGACATTACAGTTCCTGATTTATATACAAACGATTGGAAGCCTCACAACTGGAATCTCCGCCCTTGAAAACACATTCAATTTATGTTATATTCATGGTCTATTATTAAGAGTAAATGTAAGAAAAGAGGAATCTGCTGATAGCCATAGGAGAAAGACATAAAAACGATTAATACGTTTTTTCTCGATCTGAACTTCTTGAACTCTTGTATATTCCATTGTTGCGAGTCTATATGCTATTCCGATTTTTACGTACTATATCTGATATTGCTCACTTTTGTCTGGGAGGGAGAGATATAGAGAGAGCTATAACCCTTTCGCAATCTGCTTTGCTAAAGTAGACAGCTGGCAGAGAGAGATTCACTCGGTGATAGCAGTTGACACGACGGAGTTTGAAAAGCACACACATGATTACGATGTGCATTTGGAGGAAAAATCTAAAATTTCTCTACATAGTTTTCAAAGGATAAGATATGTATTTAAATCCATCAGAAATGAGTTTTTGGTGAAGTCACCACCCGAGTTCCAGGAGCTATCGATACGTCTTTGATATGAGCGCTGTTTATTCAGCGTTACAAATCATATATCGTTTGAGAGCATCGGGAAACTTCGCATTTTTCAGTTAATGTGCATATCCAAATTATTTAATTTATCTGAGCAAACTGATCAGAATCAAAATGCTTACGTACAAATCGAAAATTCAGCAATGAATTGCTGAAAATATGCGAAAACGTGCTTTCAAACGGATAAATTGACTTCTTAAGGCCTTCTTCTACATTCATCATAGAGAGGATGAATAGCAACGAAGCTAATTTTAATTGCGAACAGTCTCTCAAGGCTAATTAGCGACTTTATACCTATTATAAAACGGAAAAGCCCGAATGACTTGAAAATTGAAATAGCCACGAATACGGCAAGAATTATAAAGAAAGCATTTAAAATTTCAAATGACCTTTGAATTTGCGCTATGCACCTTCTTTCCAATACAACAAATGATGTTATTCGCAAGATCTTTCGCCAATAATTCTTCTTTTACACTGAACAAAAGGAAAATTTTCATTTCTTACTCCTTCCGATTATAGTTACCCAATTCGCTATGCAGCCTTTCAATTTTGGAAAATTTTATCCGAAATCTCCAAGAAGAAAGGAGTGACAGGCTATAATTTGTGATCTGGTTCTTTATATCCAATTTTCTTGGTATCAATGCGCGCCACACCTTTTTTGTTTTCTCAAGTGGTATCCGAAATAAGCTTTCATTTATTACCCAACCAGAAAACGCGGTATTCCAGGCGACACGGGTTGCTGACTAAACACTTTTTGTTCATTAAGAATCAATCATAGTAAAAAGATCGAGTTTCAATGATCTCCAGTAGTAAACCAACTTTTGTGAGAGTTGTAAGATGCAAGTAGCAATCCAGGCGACTCCTGTTGTGACTACTCAAATTCAGGAATTAAGACTATCAAGTTCTATCATTCCTGAATGTTTAATCAGAGCTTTTCCGTCTAATAATTTAAATTTTATTAAAAGCAAACGAATATCCTTCTTTTCAAATTCGAGCGATTCTTGTTGTAGTTAAAGAAGAATTCAGCTATTTTGACTTCTTTTTTATTTTCACATCGCTTCTACATGGCTGTTAGGGAGAACTTTGCTGAGGAAGTCTGGGTTGGAAGAAATCGCCTTAATGATTGAGTTCCACTCTACGAAGTTCCAGTTGATAGGTGTTCTGAACGTGAGTTTGCATAAAATTACATATTCTGGCTCTATAACGGACGCTCATTAAGATTTCCGACGATAAAGCTCAGGAAATATAGCAATATTTTTATTTTCGTTTCATACGCTCTCGAGCGTGCGTTTCCATTCATAGGCTATCCTTGGACCAAACTTTTTAGCATTAGAATATTTTACGACAAATCTTTTTTTCCATGATCGCTTCATCATTTCCTCTAAAATTGGAAGCTCTTCGACCGATTGTTTGTTCAGTAAATCAAAAAAAAAAGTTATTTTCAAAGAGATTTTCTGCTATTCACACTGACATGATGAGAGGGTTCTTCTTTGGTGTGTAGAGAGAGCACGAAAATTTGGCTGAGACTTTAAGGTACACTGGTGGCTGAATTTGTAACATCGTTTATCATCAGAGCGTGAAGTTTATTTTTAATTGAGGGCGCTAATCACCATGCTGCTTTTGCTGGCAGATTGGTAATGTTGAGACAACCACGAAATGCTCTTAATTTTGACAGTCAGTGTCCTGTTTGGTATTTAGTTTAAGACAATTATTTTTGGACGATAATTTGCTGCCATAGAGCTTCATTATTAAAAGTGGTTTGCAGAGGTATTTCTACTTGACTTATTTATTCTTAAGCAGAAAGTCTTGCTCTATGCAGCTGAAATGACAACGATTCTAAGGAAATTTATGGGCTCTATTTGAGAAAGGATCCTCTTCATTTTATTTTTTTTTTAAGCTCCTTTAACGAATTCGACCTCAACTAACAAAGGAATTGCTTCGCGTTATTGTCCTTCCGAAATTATTTGCTTCACAGCTCCAGCATGGCAAGCATTAAATACTTCCTCAGCGGCTAGCGTTCCCAAAGAAACTCACGCTACACGTAAATGATCGTAAATGACCTGTTTTCATTGTATTTCTTGCCACTTTGCTATACGATGCAGTTGACTCCATATCACATTCTCAACGGTAAATAACTTTATTGGGTCGATAGTGCATGGGTTCATTCGATGTTAAGAATTCTTGGGTTTTTTTTTTTGTTAATGATTTATTAATCAGAAAGAATAATTCTTTGCAAAAGAACTTTCTCAAGGGCATTTCAGAGCATTAATCAATTTAGAATTTAATCAAAAAAGTTCTATCGAGTTCCAGATCTTCCTACTCACACTACGATTGGATCTGTTGGTTAGATCCTGATGATTTTGATAGCTTTTGTAATGAGCTTTAATTTTCCATGAAAATTAAATACCTCGAATAGAACAATTTAGGAAATATCCTCGCGAAATTTCGAGATAGCTAATGCAGATTCTAAGTTTACTGTGTTCGAGATCATCAGAGTAATGCGCTTTTATACAATTTGTCAGCAAGCATTTCTGGGCCTTAAACTGACAGTGTCTGGATTTAAAAAGTTCTCACTGACATTTTTTCTATGCTGACTAATTAACAGTATTATTATGGAAGTGATTCAAAGAAAAACAATGACCCCTTTCCAGCTGCTTTCTCCCCAATCACAGAAGAAGTATAGATCCGTTTTCCTTGGGAGCCTCTTCGAAGCATTAGAAGTGCAAAACTCGCGATCTTTTATATAACTAATTTGATTTGGAGAATGAGGCATATCCTAATTTCATGCAATGGAGCCAGGACGGAACCCAAGTAGAGTTGCTCCAGCCACAGGAGCTTGCTGCAAATGCCTTCCCAAAGATGTACAAGCACGCGAATCTTTCTTCCTTTCTAAAGCAGGTTATCTTAAAAAAACTGAGGCTTCTGGTCTTAAGTCCTTTATCCCACACTAGCTCAATATGTACAAGTTCCAGCGCATCACTCCCACATTGAAACCTACCTTAGTTTACTATCATCCACTTTTTCAGAAAGGGCGCCCGTATAATAATTCACTCTTCCATTATTTGAAAGGAATAGTGATTTAATGCTGAAGATTAACAGAGCACGGGTCGTCCGAAGAGAAAAGTGGACAGTCGAGTCGCAAATTGACGAAATTAATCAAGAAACGCGAGAGGAACGATTTGAAGTAAAATCCCTGTTATTTGTCTTTCCCTCTAAAACTCATCAAAAGCCTATGAAAATTGGAGCCTTATCGATGCTCAAGCAAAAATCATCTGAGGAGATTTCAGAGTAACTTTCTAGACTTAATCGCGCAATCAAAAATTGTTAGAGTCCGTACTCATGAAAATGCAATTTGCTCAGACTTAAGTGAGGAAGAAAGTCTACGGAAAACAAGACAAGTGCTCTCCTCCTTTGGGGCCGAGTTTCAATTAATACTCCAAATTATTTCTACTCCCAATGGGAATATCAGCAGAATCAATGTATGAATACTTCCTTTCGACTAAAAATCAATTTCCTTGAATTTAGCCACTCAGAGGTTTCTACGAACTGAAAAGCAGTATTGAAAGACTACTTGGATTTACACAAGACGATGAAAGCCATATCGAATTTCGTGACCGCACGTGATGAATACACGAAAAGTTTTTATTGGTCTCTTCATGGCATCTGGAGTATTTATAATAGATTGAGAGTGTAAGAGCATTAGTTAGCATTGCTGGGTGCCTTTCTTTGTTAGGTAAATTGATTATCTTCTAAAAATGCCTTTTTTTTCTTTTTAATAGGATAAGAGGTTATCCTAGAGCCATATTCCGTTTAGGGAGGTAGAGCTTCTTGCTTAAAGGCGGGAGGGACCCTCATTTTCGAGAAATTTTGGTTTTTTATTTGGAGGGCCTCCAAAATTAACGTGAATTGAAAGCAATTTTCTTAGGTTAGATCGGTGGTCCTTCAAATAGCTTAAAGTCGAAGAGGTGCTGCTATCAGAGGGGAGGTTAGTTTGATAGCATGCATTTCAAAACAGGGAAAAGCTTAATTAAGGAGTTTTGAATAAATTTCACAAAATGCGAGGGTTAACTCAACAAAAGGTGTTTTCTTTACCAAAAAAATTGCTACCTGCAAGTATTCTTTGTGTCTGTAAGATTACGTACATACAATTATTCTACAAATAGGTGTCGTTCTTGAGACTAGCTCCACACAATGGATCATTGCATTCATTGCTTAATTAATCATATTACTTAGGTTGAGGAAGTAACTATTTCGCCTACTTATGTCTACTTTTGCCTCCTCTGATGAAAGGCAACTGTTCTAATTGCTACGAAAGACACTCGATACGATTGGAAAGTTTTCTCTTATTCAAATGCAAATGCCAGCTTTGCAGTCGATTAAATTTAATAAACTGGCTTTAATTTATTAAATTTCTCAAAAATAAGGAGAATTATGAGCGCATTCGATCTCGTCGAATCCTGACAATCAAGGAGTAAGAACGAAAAGTTGAGACGAAATGCCTGGTAGTTCATGGTTTTAGAACCAAAAGCCATTTTTAGTGAGAATTCAGCGAATTTTAGTGATTCCCATAATATTGAGGAAACAATAAAAAACAGTGAGACCAGTGATATCATCTCATTGGCTATTGTAAAGAGAGCACCTCTAAATTAATTAAAATGAGGGTTTTATGGATCGAAAGCTGTCAAATTTGACTGGTGGATTATGAATTTGGAAATGATATATTACTGCATTTTTTTTGATATTTCCAATACAGAATCCCATTTTATTATAGAAATTGATTAGGTGTTCTAAAGATTTTAGTGCGTTGTGTTAAATAAAAATTGCTCACCTCTCTTTAAATAAGCCCAAAAAAGAATACCAATTAATTACCTGGTGTTTTGGGTTATTCAAATAATTCGTTCCGCAAAACTAAGAATTTTACAGTATTGGTGCGTGGAATCTTTCGTGAGAAGAAAATGAATTAAACACTCTGATTAACTGATTATAAAATGCCAGTAAGGGCGTATGACTACTTAAATCGCAGGTGTGTTATTAAAGTTCAAAAAAAAAAATAAACTAACAATGATGGACGCCAACCAGTCAGCCAATTTTTCTTCTCAATACGCCTCCAAGCCTCGAAAGAAGTATCGATCTGCTTTTCTCAGAGAACTCTTCAAAATTTTAGAGGTTAACCATTGCATAATGCTTTATATCTAAATATCTTTCATTAAGAATGAGGAATTCTCAGATCTAATCAAGTGGAGTTGTGATGGAACGCACGTGGAGCTAATTAAACCAGACGAGTTCGCCATACGCGCACTTCCGAAAATGTACAAACACTCAAAGCTGACCTCCTTCACAAAGCAGGTTCACATGAAAAGTCCGGACTTCATATTAATCAACCCTTTCCCTTTTTATAGCTGTATATGTATCATTTCAAGCGGACGACCCCTCCAGGGAAATCTTCTATGGCCTTCTACCATCCGTCGTTTCAGAAGGGACGAAGGTAACTCATCCTTTGATCTATTAGTTTAATTTTCCTTCATTTCGATATTTAGTGACCTGATACTGACCATCCATAGACAGCATGTTGTCCAACGAAAAAAACTCGAAAGTGAATCCCAAAGCGAGGAAAGAGTCCAAGAACAATATTTCTATGTAAAATTGTTCCTATGGGTTCTTAATTAATAATTCTTATAAATTAGAAACAGAAAAAACCCAAGACTTTATCCTCTCAAGAATTTGCTGAGATTAGTTTTTCTGAGCACTTGTTACCTCAAATAAGCGAAATGAATCTTCTGTTCTCAGAGTAAGCTGTTCATTTTGCTCTTGGCTCATTTAACTCCAAAAATTTAGAGACCACCTTCAACCCAATGAACAGGACACGACTATAATTAATTCACAAATAAATACCTCTGAAAAGCAATCAGATCGACAGATACCCAATGTTGCTAGTCAACAGATGTCCAAAGAGATCTCTTTGGAAGCTGATTTTCGTTTATTGGTTCAAATCGCTTCAAATTCAAGAGGAAACATTGATGGCACCAATGTAAACTGATCTTAACCTTGGAATTCTCTTAACTATTTCTTTTTGACATAGCTGCCTGTGGGTTTCTATGAGTTCCGAAACATTCTTGAAAGAATGTTAGGATTTCATCAAATTGATGAAAGTCCTTTCGACTTTCCAAACTTATTTGCTCATAATGAATAAATTGAGGTGGAAGAGGACGCTCTTTACTACTAACGGACTTTTTTAAATAGTCGTTGTCCATGTACGTATAATTTTGAATTAATATATAGGTAATAAAACTCTGATGTTTCTGTTTTTTGCCAGAGGATAAGCTTATTTGCGAAATACCATATAAGAGAGAAGTTAATGTCTCGATTATCATTAATTAGGCCTCTTCTAGGCATTCATAGTGTGATGAGGTGGTAGTAGTAGTACTGGCATTAAAGAGATTTTTGTTACGAGACATATTTGATCGAATGTGAGAATATTTATCTAAAGCGAGATCTTTTGTTAAAGCCGAGGCTAAGGCGATTGAAACAAGGGATTGGATTCAAGAATCCATCAAAGAGTCATCAAAGAGCCATTGGTAAGATGAAATTTTCAAGGAATTTTCGTTGTATGTCAATTATTGAAACGATTTGATACAAATAGACCTCTATCTTTTGAAACATGGAAAATGGTCACTCAAGCTCAGATCTAATTTGGAGCAAGTTAGACCGTGGGCAACCTGCTCTGAAATCACCGCGCTATCGAGAGTTATAGCACGATAGCTGTGAATAATCCTAGTGAATCTGAGCTCTTACAACTGAGCATTACCGGAGATCTGATAAAGAAGAATAAGGTGTCGGACTAAAGAAGAATATCGATGTCAATGCCAATATACGAACACGGAACAATTTTTTCCATTTTATTTGGAATTCCTGCCTAAGATTTACTCAAAATAAGAATTAATTAAACGAAGCAGGTATTTAATTGGGTTTCAAAAAGAACACAATATACAACTCTATTCTGGTAACAGGCGTTCAAATTTTTTAAAAAACATGAACAAAACCTCCTACTGCCTGTTTTTTTTACATCTTCTGCTCCATTTGACGCAATCAATGGATTGACATCTTTTCAACACATTACTTTCTTGTATGACTGCAAGGACATGAATGACAGTGGGTTCAATCAGCTTATCAAAAAAAGACTCTGATTGTTTGGGGCGATGAGATTCTGCAATTTAATGCATGGAACTCTAGCATACAATTCCAGCGGATACCACCAGTCGCATTAAAATACAGGATAGAATCAAGGATCTGATCTCGTTGGAATGCCTTGCCAAAACTTTTTTTTTAAGTCAAGAATGACAGCAAAGGATTTCCGAATTAATCCACAATACGTCAATGAATTGGATTTGGGAAGTTATCTCGATACTGAAATAATTTGATTTCATGAAATGGCAATAAAGCAGGTCATCCATGCTTTTTTTAAATATTTAGATCAATTTCCGCCTCTTTAAAAAATTTTAATTCCATTCCAATAGAATAGATAGGTGCATTTAAGATGAACAATTATTATAATTTTGTTAAATTCTAAGAAAACACACATGCCTATTTTGAGAGGAAACAGTTGCTCTCTAAGAAATGGATATCAACTAGAGAATAGTTTACGCATCGACAGGAAATTGCTTCTTCAGAATCTTATTCTCATTAATTATCTCTTTTAATGCAAGTGGAACTGTTCTGGGACCGAGGAGGCAGCTTGGAGCCCATTGCCAACAGTTATTTTAGAAATTGGAATTGTTCATTGCTTTAAGAGGTTGCTTTCCCTTCCGCAATTAGAAATCAATTTAATAAATCCATATGAGAATTTTAAAGTTTGATCAGAAACAAATGACTCAAATTTATACAAATTTTATTAGAACTTGCTAAGTGTTCGATAACCTTCTTTTTTTTGTTGCGATTAAAAAAATGAATTTATTGTTTTTGCTCTTTGCCGTTGTCAGCAATAAAATGAATCGAGATTAATGAACAATTCGATATACTATTTGGCGATTGATTGATGAGTAGGAAACAAAACAAAAAACCCTACTCATTCAAAACTAAAAAAACTTCAGTAAATTTTCGATTTTTCTTTGTGGACGTTGTTGTATGATAATTAAATAAAATCGCATTTTAAACTAACAAATTAGCAAAACCCGTAACAACTAAAAAAACACCAGCGCAAATGAAGTAATCTAATTTTTGTTTTCTGTCGTAAGATGGTCATTAATTGTAAAATTTTTGTATAAAATAATTCCAATTACTTGATATATGGAGTCGCTTTATCACAATACGGACACTTCGCAGCATTCCGCTACCAAGTTCAGAAAGAAATACCGCTCTAATTTCCTTACGAATCTCTTCAGGGTTTTAGACGTAAGTCTATCGGCCTTATTTAAATTAAATTTTTCCTCTATAGAACGAAGAATTCCCTGACTTAATACGATGGAATGACGAAGGTACCCACGTGGAATTGCTTAGACCAAACGACTTTGCCGCATACGCTCTCCCAAAGATGTATAAACACTCAAAACTTACTTCTTTCACTAAACAGGTAACTTCAAAAATATTTCTGCTTTCTTTAATGCTTTGGTCCATAATAGCTCAATATGTATCAATTCCAGCGGACTAGTCCTTCTCAAAAGTATTCAATGGTTTTTTATCATCCATTATTCCAAAGAGGGCGCAGGTAACTCATTCGCTGCTGAAAGTTTATTAATCCTATGGTTAGAGACCTCATGTTGAAGATTGACAGGCAACGAGTGGTCCAGAAGGAAAAAACCGCTTATGAGTCGCAAATTGACGATACTTACCAAGAGAGAGAAGCACAATGTTTTAAAGTAAAGTTACCCGCTCTTGCTAACAAACTAACAAATTAACCCAATTTAGGTACTCAAAAAACCCAGATTATTATCTGACCAACAATTGGCTGAAATAAATTGGCTCGAGTCCTCGCTAACTCAATCAGACGAAATTCATCCAAATTTCTCAGAGTACCAACCTTTTCTCCTCGAGTTTACTCATCCGAATTCTAGAGTTTCAATTGGAAAAAGTGTATTTACTCCAACTCCAAATCAGGAGAGTAAGAAACCTTCAAAGGACGAAATTTCTTCTTTGGAAGCAGACTTTCGTTTATTAGTCCAAATAGCTTCGAATTCAAAAGGGAATATTGAAGGCACCAATGTAAGCCCACTTAAAATGTTTTTTAGCCCTAACCTTTTGTTTCGAATGATAGTTACCAGTAGGTTTCTACGAATTTGAAAATATTCTTGGAAGAATGCTCGGATTTCATCAAATTGATAAAATGTAGATTGGACTCATAGCTGATTCAATATTGAATGAGTGTTAGTAGTCCAGAATATACTTTTGAAAATTTTTTATTGTTTTCAACGCTTTAGACATGAGGTAATCAATCTTCATGGCCATAACTAAAGCAGCCGAGGTTTTGATAAATATTCAATGTTCATCTTTTTTATAGAATGGAAATTTTAACCTTCCAGATCTTCTGATTAAACTCTAATGGAGAAATAAATCTCGAGCTTGGCAAATTAAGTTGGAATAAAAAGCAAATTCTAAATGAATTATTCGATTGATAAGTGCCTACTCAACTGAATCAAGTTAGATTTCTATTAAAGGGACGCATATGTGCGAATTGTAAATTTGTAATATGGAGTTAGGTCTCAGCGTCACGAGCACTTATCTGCGGTCCATTGTTGTAATTGGAGAGGCAGAAACTAACTTTTTGCAAAGGAATTTTAGAGCTTTTTCAAATTAAATTTAATGAAATATGACTTACACCAAAAATCACTGTCCTTTCTTTCAATGAAGGAGACCACATTGAATCGAATAAGCAAATGTTCTGAATACGTTATCCACAATTGTTAATGATATTTTTGGTGGTTGAGTTCCTTCGATGAGAAGGAGGAGATTGTGAGAAGCTCATTTTCTCACGATATCTTCAAGATCCAACCAAAATGAGTGAGAACTGCCAAATATTACCTTACGATAAAGGCTAGTAATTGGTATCAAGAAGGTCTACCTGGTACTGTATATGAACAACGTGTGAAGACTGCTTCAGTTTTCACTTCGAGATGTTCAAATTCTTGCTTTCTGTTTCTGGAAATTCCAGCTTTCAGTTGAGCAACTCTGATTCTTATACTTTCACATGAACGAGTCAGAAGGCTACTCATATATTTAAGGAATTAATGTATTTTTTTTGAAGAAAGCTCTAAATGAAATCGTATCGAAATCAAAACAGGCAATTTAGCTTCTCTATGATTAGATTACAAGGTTCGCTACAGCTTCGCAAAAAGCTCAACTCAAAAAGAAACTACTCAAAAAAAATTGCTGTAGCTTTTACTTTGTTTTGTGAGGCTACTGCTTGTAGTTTTCAGAATTCATTTTTTGTTTTTCATTTTGAGACCCTTTCCTAATCAGGATTTACTTCCATGATGAGAAGCACATTAGATTTTGGTTTTCTCATTTATACCAACAAGGTGCTTACTCGTCTGATATTTGACTGCTAGACCTGATTGATTAAAGCCTTCTCCATATATTTTACTCCTTGGAGGTCAAGAGGTTATTCAGCAAGCTAGAGGCAAGAGGACTTCATTAATGCTCATAAGTTATCAAGGAAAATTAACTAAATATTATAGAAAATGGCATGCTCCAAGCTCGATTGCTAGGGGGCTTCGCGCGTTGGGTTGGTCCGCAAGAAGATCTCCCTCAATAGAACTTTGATAGATGGCGCTTTGAGTCGGGAATGCCTAAATATTCCATTCTGAAAGAGACCGAGAATAAGGGTCTGTTTTCTATCCTCAGAATAAACGCGATTCTATCAAGCGCCTCCTTCCGGTTGAGCGGACGAGGTAACCCTTCGCAATCTGAAGGCTGATCCATGACTATAGCGAATAATGAACAGAGGGATTAGTATTCGGCTCATTTTTGTCTCAATTGAAAGGAAATATTAATTAATCCTCTTTTTACCAAATTTCATTTGGCAATTCTTCTGTAATATCACTTCTTAATACTTTGGTATCGGATGCAAGGACTGAAGTCCTTACTCGATTTACATGCACCTTTATTTTAGAGTTATATAAAATAAGAGAATTTTCTGCTTAGTGAACAACTAATTCACAATCTACTTTTAGTTCTTTCGCGATTCTCAGTCAAATTTCTTCACGAATCTGACAGACTAATCTTTCATTGAAACAAGGGTTCGTCTTCTCTAAACTAATTTGCCTAAGAGTAATTGGTTCAAAAAATGTTTGGTAGATATTCAACTTTCCATAGATAGGTAATAGTCGGATGCTCTCTTCAGTTATACACTCATTTACTCAAGTGAGTAGATTGTGAAATAACATGACACAAGAATTTCTAAACCTCAACGCACCTCAACGTATGATTATGATATCATACACATAGACTCAGGAAATTTAAGAGCATTTCCACCGTCCTGCTTGAATCTTCTCATCATCTAAAGATTTTAACTTATATGAATCCAGGCATTCATCTTCCGGTAAAATTAGAGCTATAATTTAATTCTAAGAGAGCAATTTGTTTGATTTCGCTCCGTTCTGTTAGAATTCTATACGTGAGTGTGTTCCTTTTTCTCGAAATTCGATTCTAAAATTTATAAGGTCATAAATTTATAAAGAGTTACCCCGGGAACTCTGGAATTCGGTCTTGTAATTTTTCGTTGGGTATTTACGTTACTTTAATTATACTGCGCTCTGTCGCTTTTCATCAGCAAAAGAGAGACCTTTTAGATGATTTTACTTGCAACATTCTTCTTTGGTTTGGTAATAAATTTCCGTATTTTGTGATTCTGCTAGGTCCTTTCTCATCCTCTAGCGTGTGTTGGATCAATCTTCGGCGGCGTTTCACCATTTTTTTCCCAGATATATCGTGTTATACATGATTTTGCCAGCGCTCCGTTTGAGATAATGGGTAAGAAGAGGCTAAGGCTTATTTCAGTGGGAATGAATTCCCTGGATTGGTTCATGCTCAAAGAACATGGAAAAAAATAGGAAAAGGTTTCAGTGTTACGAGGAGACCTGTTGAGTAAAAAAACCCAATTGAGAATGTTTACACATAAAGGAAAGGCATTCATTGCAACTTCATATTTCATCAATTTTTAAAATGAGTCCAAGATCAATTTCCCTGCAGCAAATTAGGTCTGAGCATTCTTTCTAAGGGTACCCTTTTTGTAGAGTTGCCTCCTTTATTTTTTAAAGATATGGTTACACTCCTCTAGGGCTCAAATGAGATGGATGAGGAAAGAAAGCTGTGCGATGCTTTCTGAAAGATAGGAGGAGGATGAGGAAGGAAACCGTAAAGCACTGCAGCTCTTTAATTTTGATCGAATTTACGATAACGATTTTTGTGCAGTGGGAACAATTCTATTTTATGTGAATAATTCGACAGCAAACAAAATTTAAGGTTCATTCTATTAATTCGCAAAATGATATAAAAAGTGCGTAAGTCCTATAGAAAACTCTAGAACACAACGCAAGAAATTTCGCTATTTTGAAAGCTGCTAGACATGAAAAGAAATTGATGATTGTGAGGCTACACAAAGTAGCTTGAAATTCTTAGGCAGGGAGCATTCAGATCTGTGTCTCTAAATTCTGACAAACTCAAGATCGATTAAAACAGAGGCCCTTAGGCACCTATGAAGGTTTTGATGCGATTCTAAATATATTCTCGAATTTATATAATAAATTTTAATTGAAATTGCTTCGAAGAATAAGAAAAAAATTCTTTTTTTCTGATGAGACTTTTTTCTTGGAAAACTGCAAAAATACGTATTAAAGCTCCAACAAATAACCAATTTGAGAGAAGAAAATATCAAAAATATTTGCAGAGAGCGACAGAAAAAACAATAAAACGAGGTTATGAGAAAATTCGCCTCCTTTGTGGAGAGGACTAATTAAGAGAAGCTAAGCTGCAGGCTACGATTAATTGGAATACTACCACACCTTGAGAGTTGATTCTGTTTTCTTGTGATTTTCAGTTAATTTAGAGGCACTTGCTACCTTCGGGCGGAGGGTCGACTTCGTAGATGATCTCCTGAATCAACAACAATTTGACCATGAATTTTACTTCGGAGCTTCAGTAATAGAATGAAGCAAAGTTTGAGGAAGTTTGTTCTCCAGGCCTCGCTCCTTGAAAGTTAGCTCCGCATATGGAATAATTCACTTATTCGAATTAATGTAAAACAAAGGCTTCATCCGATTCTTTTTAAAGGAACAGTACATTGAAACTTCCAACTCTTTAATTTTATATGTGCATCCCACAAGTCTCTTTCCCTTTCTATGAAACAATCGAGATTTTCAGAGGGCAGTTCTTAACTGACAAAAGACTTTTTTATATTTCAATGTACCCTTTCTTCATCAAATATACGAAATCGGAGTTTAAATGTTAATAGAAAATATAAGAATAACTGCAAAGAAATTCGTTCGCTTTGAAACGAGATAAAGTGATATTATACCAAAAGAGATCTCGATGTAAAAGGCTATCTATAAAGGCGATTTAGTCTCACAATTGATTATTGAGCGTCGAGATAAAATCAAAGTCGTTTCCGTCTATTTGAGCAAATCCTAGCATTTTCTCAAGGATATTTTTAAATTCATTGAAGCCATTGGGAAGCTAAACCAAAAACAAGTTATTATCACAAGCTAAGGATTCAATAATTTTACATTAGTGCCTTTAATATAACCCTTTGAGTTCGAAGCAATTTGAAAGAGCAATTGAAAATCACTCTCTTGAGATGAATTCTTGGTTGGAATCTGTTGCTTTTCATTGCGGTTGGGAATCACATTGAATACTTCCTGTTGACTAGAAGAGACTCTAAAGATTGGGGATTTAATAAGTTAAAGGGAAATTAACTTACTCTGAGAAGACTAGAGGCTCTTCATTGGATTGAGTGAATGAAAACTCGGGCCACATGATGTTTTCTTCTTCACTCTGCTTGGAAGATGAAGTCTTGACTTTCTTTTGGGTTTTTCTCTCTAAGCGAGATTGATCGAGTTCTAGCTCCATAGCTGGAGTTTTTTTCTTTGGGGTGACATGTTCTCTTTCAATCTGCAACATAAGGTCGCTGTTCAGACCGAGACGGTAAGGGAATACTCATTGTAAAGGGAATTTACCTGCGTCCCCGTTGAAACAGGGGATGATAGTAGATCAACATTGACTTCTGCGAAGCATATATACGCTCAAAATGGTACATGCCCAGCTGTTACGAAAAAATTAGGAAAAGATGTCTCAAATTTTAAAGTCACCTGCTTTGTGAAAGAAGAAAGCTTTGAATGTTTATACATCTTGGGGAAGGCGGTGGCAGCAAGCTCGAATGGTCTCAGCAATTCCACTCGCGATCCATCGTCGCTCCATTGGATTAGGCCTAGATACTCTTTATTCTATGTTTTATTAAAGATTATAAGTTGAATAGAAGGCTCAGTGTACCTCTAGTACTCGAAAGAGATTTGAGAGGAAAGCTGATCGATACTTCCTTCGTGATTTAGCGGAGAAAAGAACAGATGAATGATTTTCTGTGGTATTAATAGCTTCCATCGATGAGTTATTTTTTTAATATTTTTTATAAAAAAAAAATGGAATAATTTATAGACAGCTTCTATGACAGTAACATAAATTGTTCTGTGAATATTTGTGCTGATAAATTATTATCAGCGAGAACAATTCGTTCTGATTTTAAATATTGTAAATCGCTTGACGCATCCTAACAAAAATTTCCAGTGTGATTCACTGCCAAATCCCATGTTTGAGGAAGTGAAATCTTGATAACAACTTCGAGAATAATTTTGAAATATAGTTTCGAATGGAGCCTCCTTTCAAAGTAGTTGCTTTTTTTTTATTATGATCTTGAAGAAAGTAAGATAAATAACTGTTCGTCCTTCCAAT
>ENA-UOTX01000927-UOTX01000927.1-compost-metagenome-genome-assembly--contig:-NODE-927-length-26508-cov-38.477394_pt1 | contig 26508 bp, 7 predicted proteins | sample MGYA00238143_ERZ746982 | MGnify/ENA primary metagenome ERZ746982 (study PRJEB28758, sample SAMN06268862) | compost metagenome | isolation source: single cell | place: USA: California, Emeryville, Joint... | reverse complement strand
CTTATCCCATCGAAAATAATCAGTAGTTGGAAGAGAGAAAAACAGAGAAAATATGACATTAGATATTAAAGCAATATATTTCGTTTATAACCAAAATCAAAAAAGGAAATGTAAAACATCCAGATATTGACTAATAAGTATAATGTATCGATGAAGACCGTATTCTCAGCTCAATTTCTTAACTCTATACATATTATCAAAAGGTCTGCGGAAATCGAAAAAGTTTATTAAATACTAGCACATTCTAAATAAATACCGGTATATACTTCAATGATGTAGTTTCCCTGAAATCAAGAGTTGATTCGATAGATTAAATGTACTCCTTGAATCTAATTCGTCGGATTAACTTCATTGCGATAAACTATCTAAAGCTACTTGGAAATAGTAGAAATAGTAAAAATAGAAATGCGCTCTGAAAAATCCGGTGTCATTATCTTCTGCTAACATTATTGAAGTTAAGTTTAATTTAATTTTCCACGGACTTCACATCATCCAAGGTTCGATTTTTTATTTTCTCATGTCAACATAATACACTGATCCATTCAATTAGGTTTAGAGACTAATTGCTCAATTTCTATGACTTTCACCAGTACAGCAGCATCTATAGATAGTATTTCTTTCACATTATCTACGCGATTTCTTCTTACCTTCTAATTCCCATAGCGGTCAGATTTTTTACGAAATACCAAATTACAACTATTTTTTTCCAAATTGAATATATGCTCCTTCACATAAAAGAAAATAATATCCCAGCAATTGTACCATTAACATAATCAAATCATTAGCCTCTGAGATTTCAAATTTTTTTGAAAAAAGCTTTTATTAAAAATCAATTACAAATCATTAAATTTGAGGGCTCAAAATTTCAAATTCTACCAATAAACTAATAATTGAACCACAGCGTGATTGAAGAAGCAGTTAGTGTGCATATTTAAATTAAGACTGAAAGATTCCTGCTAATTGTGGAAAATTCACATTGATGAAGAGAAAATGCTAAGTTTATCGGATATGAAATTGATTTCCGGACTTCATTCTAATATTTTAAAATATTTTTCTTTGCACCCCGATTTTTTGTTTTGGTCTGTGAAAAATTCGTAAAAACGCCCCACAAAATTATAGCGACTCGAGAATTATCAGAATAAGGTAATAAACGACAGCTTGCTTATATTGCTTTTCAAAAACTGAAGATGATAATATGGACTATAACATAAACGCTGTGTTGTTGTTGAGAAGTAACCTGAATTAAATCATTTACACGATGAAAATGTTTCTTAAGACTCCACAAATTTTGAAAGTAAGGACGAAATATGAAAAATTAAACTCAATAGCGAGTTATCTTCTTGGACTTCGCTTGCTGTACTAAGTCTTTCTCAATATTGTTAGAGTAACAATCAGCATTACTCATGGGATTGCTTTCTTCTTTCAGATGGCATTCTACTTGTTGATACAATCTGGCCTTTCCGACGGTCTCATATACAGTTGGTTGCATTTCTTTTATTACCGTCGCGATGTCTGCAAGAAGGCCTTTCACAAGCAACTCGTCTTTCACAGCTGATTTCGACAGTTCTTCTTGGAAATTTTGAAGCAGCTTTCTTCCTCCTTCATAATCACTTCTCTCTGCAAGGCTTCTTGCTTCTTTCAAAATTTCGGCTGCTCTTACTCTCAGATAGTTGCTCAATAAGTCCTTTTCCGCTTGCTGTTGTTGCTGCTCTGGAAACTCTTCATTCTCATTGATGAGGTTGACTTTCAGTTCACATTCTTTCTTCCAAACTTCATCGCTATTCGGAATTTTAATTGCTACAGCAGCTTTTGCAAGCACTACTTCTCTCTGTGTATCAGTGAGATTTGTTGTTGTTGGACATTTTGGAATTACCAACTCCAGAACATAGTTCTTCGATTTGCCTGAGGAGAGTTGATTGATATGTGTATTATATACACCATCTACAACTTTCCACATCTCTTCTCCACCAAATGCCTTCTTAAATTGTACGTTTGGAAAGACATCTGACTTCACGGTTTGAATTGAAATTGCTGTATCATGGCCGACGATACTGAGGAGTCCCCCAAGCGCGTGCTGAAGCATTCATCGATAGCATCGAGTTTTTCAATGAAGTAGAATTTACCATCCATTAGTTTTGCAATAGAGCTCATCAAATTAGGATCATGATCATTTCCATATCCAAATGAGTTGATAGTAAAGATGTCTTTTGGCTTATGTTTTTGAAGAAGTCTCTGAACTCCCGCAATAGCATTCGCATCGAGACCATCTGAAAGCAAGAACACACTTGCCACAGAATTTTTATAATTTCTATCGTTAAGAATTTTGACAGCTTCAGTCATCCCAGCTGTGATGTTAGTGCCACCTGATGCCCTCAAAGAGTCAATTGCTTTTATAATTTCAGGTTTGTTGGTCTCAGTGACTCTTTGGAGAGGAGTGACTCTCTGAGCAGTACTATCAAAACTCACAATAGAGATTCTGTCATCTTCGCCAAGAAGATCAACAAGATATTTAAGAGTATTTTTAAGCAAGAGTATCTTTGAGCGCACAACGCCGTTATTCCAATCCAAAAAGCCCATGGATCCGCTTGTGTCCAGAACACAAATCAGATCCAACGGGGCTCGGCCTCCTTCTTCTGTATTTTCAGTTTTAAGGGTGAAGAGAGCTGGTTCTATGGTTTCTGAAGCCGTATTTACTTGAAGAGTACTGTATCTGAGTTTGAAAGAGCATGAGAATAACTGATCTGGATTAGTAGGAGTGGAGTGATCATTTTTGACACTTGGCTTGACTGTGTACTTTGGAAGTGGTTCATCATCGTTATATTTCTCTGATGTGGTGTTTTCATCTGGTTGCGAGGGTTGAGGTTGATGGTTACCAGGTTTACAAATACCAAACGGATCGAGTCCACTATAAGTCCCAAGATTTGCTCGGGCCGCTTCGTAATAATGGTCGTGAAATCTTTTTATTGTGGCAGCGTCTAGTTGTTGGTGCGGTTTTGTCGGGATTGAATTGCTATTTCCCATTTGAAAGTGAAACTTTTGTATTGACAATTTTTTATTAAGGTATTCATTTTATTCGATCCTCAATAATCGATCTAAATCTTTCTGGTCAAAGTCGATTAACCTCGCAATCAATCAGAAATCCTCAGATTCGCATCAATTAATCAGGATATTAAAAATATCGATACCATGATTTTCATTATTCATTACTTCGTGAATGTAACAGTACACATTGAAGTATATTGCGTCAAACCTTCAAATCGTGTTGTATAAATGAATGATGTCATTCAAAATTTGTTGTAACTAATCCGTTCTCACTGGCCAGTAAGCAATCAGCAGCTTCATTATTTCAAAAGCTTATCATTTAAAAGTTCAGAATTCAAACAATAACAACAACAATAAATTAAAATCAAAAGTTTGCAATAAATAACTTAGATTGTAAACAAACCAAACAAGCCAGAAAGCCAAGATCCTATTCAAGAGCCGATCGATCCTGCAATGCTGAGAATATTTCAGGAGGTCGAGGGAAAAACTGATGCTAATCGAAAAAATCAACAGTTTAATATCAATGAGGACTTTGATTTGGGATTTATTTCCAGATCCATCACCTATAATGACGATGAAGCGATCCCAGACTCTGCCATTTACTCAGGAGACAAGCAGAATCAGCCAGGACCTCTCAATGCTGATAACCATTCTCGATCTTTCTCAATCTCAAACATGACACTCTTCAAGTAAACTCAGCCTCAAAGACTATAGAGCCTGCACTTTTCACTCTCAAAACAAAGAATGCACTAGTGATCGAGCTTTTATCGATTTGATATGTGTGCACAAGCGCATCAATGAATGGTGAGAAAATAAAATTACTCAAGAGCACTCTCATCCATCTCATTAATCACCTTGGTGAGAGAATGATAGGATATCAATTATAGATTTCGGAGATGAAGCCCAAAGGATTACACCTCTTCATCAGCAGGTTGATTGCCATATAAAGGAGCAAGGCAATCCAATGAGTGATGTAGACTTTTATCCAAATTCTACTCAGAAACTATATGTCCAGAAACTGAAGGAACAAGGAGGGACAAAAGAAAAAAAACATGGCTTGATGGTTAGCAAATGGACATTATTTGCTCACTCAGGTCAATGTTGATGAATATAATATATACCTGTGTCGAACGTCATATCGAAAGTGTGCTTCATTAATTGAACAGCTTCGGTTTATTCTTCTGTTGAGGAGAGCTCCTAAAATTATGAAACTTTGGAAAATGATGAGAGTGAAGTAATAATTTTACACATCACAGTGGATTCTTCGTCATGATAATTAATATATGAAAATAAATCTTACCAGGTTAAGACAAACCTCTATATTTTGAAAATAATCATTTAACTCTGGATTGTCATATTTTTCGATTTAAAATAACTTAATTATCTTGTGCCAGAAAAAAATTAGTAAAACTATGCTTTGGTATATTATTTAAGTGAAACCGAATTATGGTTCAATGTGAGTGAAAATCACTGAATAGATAATAGTTTTATCATTAAGCTTGCAGATCGTGAATGGAGGATTTTCAGTGAACTGGAATGGATAATTAATGCAGTTTAACAATTTCCATGCTGAGCCACATCTTAAAATTATCCCATTGTTACAGGAATTTCATTAGAACTTATTTTTTGCATTTAGTGTTTCATAATCCTGGTCACTAATACACGATATCTTATTTCAATATCGTAATCTTTTAATTCCAACAAAAATAAGGAATTTGCTTCCAATTCTTACAAGAAATTTTGATCAGAAATGTCAGCCTGACTTATAACCCTGAATCATACATGTGAAAAATCACAAATTAAAATTTTAATCAATACATAAAACAAAATTTTTCTCATGGGAAATAACAATCCAACACCGATAAAATAAGCAGAACCAGTGAATCTTGCTGAAATCCAAAGAGCTCAAGAATCTTACCAAAACTCAGTTCGGATTCAGGAAGAAGAGACGAAAAGGAAGACCAACGTTTTGAAATATAATGATGATGATCTTTTTCCAGAGCCTATGGCTGCTTCAGAAAGAAAACCTGACGCTAAAACGGAAGGCTCTGACCCTTCCAACCCTAATGATCCCATTTCATTGTCATTTAAACTCAGGTACAGCTCGCTACAAGTAAACTCAGCCTCAGAGACTGTAGAGCCTGCGCTTTTTACTCTCAAAACAAAGAATGTCACTGGTGATCGAGCTTTTATCGATTTGGTCTGTGTGCTCGATACAAGCTTTTCAATGAACGGCGAGAAACTGCGACTGCTCCAAGACACACTGCAATTTTACCTCCTTCCTCTCCTTTGCGAAAATGACAGAATCTCAATTGTGTCTTTCAGTAATTTGGCTAAAAGATACACTCCTCTCCTCAGAGTTACCAAAGACAAGATCGCTACCATTTCACAAGCAATTCGCAGTTTGGCTGCGAAAGGAGGAACCGATATTACATCTGGAATGACCGAAGCTATCAAGATTTTCAACGACAGGAGACATCGAAATCCAGTGTCAAGTGTTTTCTTACTTTCAGACGGGATCGACCCTGTTGCTCTTGCTGGAGTGAAGAGTCTCCTCGAAACTCAGAAACCAAAAGATAATTTCACTATCAACACGTTTGGATACGGCAGCGATCATGACCCAAGTCTCATGAGCTCCCTTGCCACTTTAACGGATGGGAAATTCTACTCTATCGAAACACTTTCGACGGTCAATGAAAACTTTGTGCATGCGATAGGCGGACTCCTCACCGTAATGGGGCAAGACGCAACAATCAATATCCAGCCCGTCAAATCAGAGATATTTCCTAACATTCAAATCAAAAAAGCTTTTGGTGGCTCGGACCTTTGGAATGTTTCTGATGGAGCTTATACTACTAGGATCAGTCAGCTTTCTTCAGGATGCTCGCGAAATTATGTTCTCGAGTTAACGATACCGAAATTTACGAAAGAACTAAATGATGAGCAGAGAGAAGTGGTGTTGGCCAAGGCGACAGTGACCATGATATCTTCAAATGGAGAAGTGATGAACAAAGAATGCGACCTCAAGGTAAATCTTATCAATGAAGATGAAGAGCTTCCTCAGCAGCAAGCGGATAAAGATCTGTTGAGTAATTATTATAGAGTGCGAGCAGCCGAAATTTTGTTGGAGGCAAGAAAGCTTGCAGATGAAGGTGACTATGAAGGAGGAAGGAAAATTTTGACAAATTTCACAGAGGAGCTAAGGAATTCGACAGTAAAAGACGAATTTTTAGTGAAAGAACTGCTTGAAGACATTCTAGCAATTATCGAGGAGATGCACCCAGAACAGTATGTATTCTTCGGAAAGCATAGGCTGTATCAGCAGGCAGAATGCCATCTGAAAGAAAGAAGCAATCTCAATAGCAAAAAGGGTGTGAATATGTACTCGAATGAAATGGAGCGAGAGTTTGTGGAGATGGCGAGGTCGAATAAACGGTCCGAGGTTTAGCAAATTTTGGAATAACATGAATTACGATGATTCAGTTTTATACAACCAATGATTTACTTGTCTCTTCAATTCCCTCTCATTAACTACTACTTTCATAAAAAAATAAATGCTGTCTTCTGATAAAAATGGATGAATCAAATTGTTTGCTATACATCTAGCATAGAGAAGTATTTCAATTAGTTTGTCTGGGTAAACTGGCAGGGGGATGAGATGACAGAGAATAAAGTCTTCGGTTTTGAAATATGGCAATTAATAAATTCTCGCTATTAATTCCATTAATTTGAAAGAATAGAAGAATTAGCTTGTGAGACAACACCCACCATTTTGGCTAAAATGTTGTAGAACTCGAATCGTAATCAATTTGGTTTCAATTCTTATAGCAGATTGCAAAAGATACGCATAGATTCAGCTGCATTAATAACTGATTTCTTCTCAGAAATGGAGATTATGAATGAATTGTTGACTAAGAGAGAAAGAACTAGTCTCCAAAGAATCTTGCTAGGACGCAAAAAGATGACGTTTTTTCTCAACACTCATTGTTTCTAGGCTACTTTCCAGAATATTAGATAGTATTTCTGCTTCATGCTCCTTCTATTAAGAAATTGTGGAATTAATTCCTCTTTCTCTAATGCAACTATGGATAAGTTATGCTTTTAACCCAAACTCATGGTCTAATTGAGAGAAGAGAAGAAAAAATTTAGCTTCGGATTGAGTACGAATTTCTACAAAATTTGAATTTCAAATTATTTTCAAACCCAGAGAAGTTTTTTTCAAAAAAAAAGAACAACAAGTAGATGCTCATTCGATAAATAATGTCAGAATACACTTCCTGTTAAAATTCAACAAGGCGCAGTTTCACCAATGAGTGGAAGTTAATGTTGAATACTAGTATAGAGTGAATGGATTTATTTCCTTCAAGAAATTGTCATTACTTTTGTTAGTTTTATTGTATCTTTTGCAATTTGGTGCATAGAAAACAATAATGGTTAGATGGTGTAGCCAAAAGTAGGTTATTACGGTGTAGAGAGAAATGGTAGGTTGAAAGAGCCCATTAAGCATTGAAAATACTAATATAATACAGGATTCACCAAATAACGAGCGAACATGATTATGTTTATCTCATAGAAAGCTCTATACTGCTCTCGATTGTTCCAACGTCCGATCGCTGTGACTCTGAGACCTTCAATAAGATAAATTGAGTAACTGCACTTTTTCTCGATTTTCTCAAGAGATCCTTTTGATTTTGAGTTAATTGTCCTCGAGCTAGTCATACATACCCTCAGACAAGTTTCGCAAGCCAAATTCACATTCAAGCTTCGAAGAATACAAGGGAAATCAGGGTAAGAAAAGTACTTCACGACAACTAGTTTGAAAAAAAAAAGAGAGAGAAGCTGTTGTAACAGAAATTGATTCTGATCGTCAAAAATCTTTTCTTTACGAGTTTAAATTTTCGAATTTGATTGAAAATTTCAAGATAACGGTATGAATTTTTCGTATCCAGCGATTCAGCGGCAAAGTTTCATAGCGTGAAACTTTGAAGGATCAAAATCTGCTAGCTAATCTTTCCAGTTAAGATTGAATCATACAGTGAACTGAATATCAGAAAAACTGAGCGTATACAGTAAAACTGAACAGGAATTTTCTGATAAATAGTTGAAGATTGGATATTTAAAGATGCAGCTGGACGACGCCGAACAGTTTACAAAACAATATTAACATTAGTACCAGAAAATTCAACTCTATTAGTATTATGGGAAACAGAAACTCAACTCCGAAGAAGTCACAGCAATTAGACAGTGCGATACAACAGCAGGTCCATGCAATATACCAGAATTCAAATGACGAGTTCAAAGCCTATATATCAAAGGCAATCTATGATGACGATGAGCCTCTCTATGACGAGGCAGCAATCAAACCTGATGCCAAAATGATTTCCGACTCGAAGCACCCTTTCTCATCCTCTTTCAAACTTCGATACAATACTCTTAGAGTCAGCTCGACATTAGATACCATAGAGCCAGTACTCTTCACTCTGAAGACTGAAAAAATGAAAGAAGGAAGTCACGTTCCACTTGATTTGGTTTGCGTGTTCCACACAAACGGATCGATGAAGGATGCAAAACTTACTCTTCTTAAAGACACGCTGAAATTTCTTGTTGATTTGCTTGGCGAGGACGACAGAATCTCAATTGTGAAATTTGACTCTTCGGCCAAAAGACTCACTCCGCTTCAGAGAGTCACCAAATCCAACAAGATTCAAATCCTAAAAACAATCGACTCTGTACCTATCTCAGAGGGGGCTAACTTGGCTGCTGGGATGACTGAAGCTGTAAAGGTTCTCAACGAAAGAAAATACACAACCCCAGTGTCAAGCGTCTTCTTCTTTACCGATGGACTTGATAGCGAGGTCACGGCTAGCGCCTATAAGCGCTCTCAAACGCAGGAAACCAAAGACACTTCCACTGGCAACTCATATGAAGAGGACAACAGCCATGACTGTAGCCCAATGAACTCCATTGCCGAATTGACCGATGGTAAATTTTATTTCGTTGAAAAGCTCGAAACTGTTGATGAGTGCTTTGCACATGCGATTGATGGGCTTGAAAATATCGTGGGACAGGATACAACAATCGAAATTCAAGCTGTAGAATCAGAGATCTTCCCAAAAATCCGAATAAAGAAGGCTTATGGCGGGGCTGCGCTTTGGGATGTGGCTGAAGGCACATATCGCACAGAGATGAGTCAAATCTCCTCAGGAGAAACGAAAAATTTTGTACTTGAATTACTGATTCCAAAATATACCGAAACCCTTAGTGATTCACAGAGAGCAGCAGTCTTAGCAAAAGCAATTGTAACGACTAAGCTTCCAAACGGTGAGATCTGGAAGAGAGAATGCGAACTCAAGGTCAATCTTATTAATGAAAATGAGGAGCTCCCTCAGCAGCAAGCAGATGAGGAGGTATCACAACAGTACCAAAAGGCGAGAGAAGCCGAAATGCAAGATTTAGAAGAGGAAAAAATACCTTGGGATGGATATATTTTTGGAAAAAAAGAGCGCTTGCAAAGATACCATGCAAGGACTCATAAAACAGCAAGTTTACGTATTAATTTCACGATTGAAGACTACAATGATCAAGTCGCGATGCTAGCCGATTACTACATGGGAGGAATGAAAGAAATGCCTTCGTTGGGAGATATCAAATTAAATCTGGGAATAGCAGACACCGAATTAGCTCGAAAAGTGGAAGCTGCTCTGAATAAGAAGATTTCAGAGCTCAAGTCAAAGCTTCAAGCCACCCCTCAATGGAAAGTCGAATCGAAACCTGTATATAAGCCTCATGAGCTTATTCCCATGCTTAATATCCAAACTGGCCCGCAACTTTTTAACTCAGGATTCCGGGTATATAACCTCGATATTTTCTACTCTGGGCAGCTAGAATCCGAAATTACCAAAATCTACAACAAACTCTCATCTTTGAGGATAGAATATACACCTGGACGACACATAATCATAAAGCCTCGATTATTTCTTATCGTTAAGGCGGCTAAAACGATAAAAGGTAGAAATTCCGATATGACAGGGCTATACCTCGTCTATTCGAATTTTAGCGATCCTGAAGAATTTGCTGCTCTAACAAAAATCGTAGCCTCAGGAAAAACTAGAGGAAACTTCGTTTTATACCTCCCTAAGCAATCAGTCTTGGCTGAGACGAAAGAAAAATTCGTGTTGGAGCATAAGATTAAGCTCATTCACGAAGAGGAAGGGATAAATCAAATCGCGCTCCATATAAATCAAGAAATTAAAAAGAGAATCTCAGAAACCGAGCTCTGGCAAGAAATCTATCGCGATGCTTTCTTAGACTTCAAGAATTACATGTTACCCTCGCGGGATTACCTCGACTATGGAGAATTTATGAACATGTTGAATGCTAAGCTAGCCTTCCAAGAGTTCGACATCGGGTTCGCGAATACTTTCATCAAACCTTTCATTAAGCCGATGAAAGAAAGAGAAGATGTCATTGAAGTTCATTATCTCATCATGAATAACTTGAAAAAATCTATTGAAGAGTTTAGACTTAAGATCGCTGACCTCGACTATAACATTAGGTTCCCCTCCAAATATACCTTGACTGTAGAGGATGGTGACGATATTGAACAGCTTTTACAGCAAGAAGTGGAAAAGCTCCGAAAGGAGAAGTTGGAAAGCGAGCGGAAAAGAGATAGATGGATACGAAATTTAAGGTATCTTGAAATAACAGCGCTGATTCCTGAAGAAAAACGAAAAATAATTTTGGAAAAAGCTCATAAGAAGCAATTGGATGCGGCCAAGAATAATATCAATGAAAAGACGCTGAAAATGCTTGAAGATAGGCTTGAGCATAAAAAAACTGAAAAGAGTAAGTACCAGCGAAAGCGTCAGGCCGTTCAATGCAAATATGACGCGTTGAGTAAACTCGCAGCTGAATTTACTGAATATGCTGCATATGATCTGCTGAAAATAACGCTATCAAGTCTTCCAAAAAATTTAATCGAGATGACACCTGACAGGAAGATTGAAGTTCTTGAAGAATGGTTTTCTTCAGAAAAAACTCATAACCAAGCTTCTTCAGCTCATCTTCTTTCAAAAGTGGCTTCTGGCAAAGGAATTCCGCCTTTATCTGGAAAAAAGTCTCACCTGGAAAAATTATATGAGTCAATCGAATCAAAGCTTCTTGGAAAATTCGGCCCTTTCCCCCTTTTTGCACTTCTCAGCCATAAGGCCGAAAAGGTTGTTCAAGAAGTTAAAAGCTGTGTTGGAGAACAGAGTAAGATAATTATGGAATTTATTAAAGAAATCCTGTTAAAAATGATCAGAGATGATCTCGTGGAGAAGGGCTCTGAAAGAGAGTATCCTAATACTATGCTCATGAATATAGCTCGACTCAATCAAGTGATTTCAACCCTCTCTGCGATGAAGTTGGAAATGGACACCGAACTCACAGGGGAGGTCAAATCTTTCTCAAGGAAAGATATTTTCGAGATGAGGTTTGCTAGAACAATCTTCAGTGAAGAGAACGAGCCTAGCCAATCCTCGGAAAAGCATGACGAGGAAACAAAAAAAAGCTTGGAAGAAGGCACTCTCAATGAATCGAATCCGGCAGCTTCCAAGGAAACTGATGAATTGGGTTCTAAAGAGCTCAAACAATTGATTCGAATGAATCTTTTCCTCTTGAAGCTCAGTGCTGTGCAAACCACACTGAATTTATTAGAGAAATCGAAGAGAGAACTTTGTGATAGTCTCCCGAGACTCGCTCGTCGCTTTAAAAGGGCGGCCAAAATAGAGATGAATACTCTAAAAGGAAGAATGTGTGGATTGGGAGTCACGATAGAATCCTTGAATAGAGATATTAATAGGATAGAACTGACCAAAAATCGCATACAATTCATTCAAGAAGAGGACAATGCACTAATTGAAGCAGAAAACTTCGTTAAAAGCGTTTCAACGAAAGAAGAAGAACAGAAAAAGCTTAGAGATTATTTGGATGTGTTCATGAAGACTATTGAGAACTATTATAAGGCAGCCGGAATCCTTGAACGGGGACTTGAAAGGAAAAATGGTCAAGATACCACTGATTTTGTAATTGAAAATTGCGAGTTGCTCTTGTCCTGTGTCCCTTTCGGAAAATATATCGCAGAAGCATTAAAGACAGCGAAGTGGGTTCCTGATCAGAAAAAGGAGTCGATATCTGAAAATAGTTTCCTAACGTTTTCTTCCGTAGTGTTGAATTACAACAGATTGAGGTTCATATTGGAGAATGCAGCATTCCAACTCATCAAAGCTAAAAAAGGCTTGATATTGAATTTGGATGAAAAAGTTTACGAGTGCGTTACTCAGAGAATGCAGAAGGAATCTGGAGCTAACCTTGCTAACAGCGAGAGACTTTTCAATGGCCTGGACACAGGAGCCAAGCGAATGGCAGCTATTGACGCTGCTTTTGTCATAGCGAATATGTTTGCTTCTTTTCTTGTCAAGCCAAAGAAAGGAGTTGATTCGGATGATATCTATAATACGCAAACTATTGTCGATCTCTTGGTCGAATGTGGTAAGCAAGTTGATGAGTCGAGATATTTTGAGCTTCTGGTAGAAGGACAAATCCAGATTAAGCCCAAAAAAGATGAAATATTGGTTTATTGAATTTCATGTGACTAATTGTCTTTCATAATGATTAACTTTTTATATCATCATTCTGGTTCTGGAAAGTTTATGTCTTTGTGTAATTTGTTTCTGTCAATAGTTAATACCAGTTAATTCACTCATTTCACACAGAAATCTTTCGTCTATTGTTTTGGCTCCTATCATAAAATAACGTTAACACGAACTTCGAGCAATTTTCTTGAGATTGCGGCATTTCCGATATCAATCGAAAGCCTCAAAGTCAAGAAGTCAAAAGCTAGGTCATTACTTTTGGGAATTTCAATTGAAATCTATACAAATAACTCAATTAATACAATAACTCGACTCGACTGGCATCGACGATGAATAACTTAGTCAAGATGGAAGCAATCAATAATTATATCTAATAGCAACAGTAATGTCAGTTACTTCTCTAAAATAAATCCCCCTTATGATGATAAAACAGCGCGGGCCATCTCTTTTTCAAAGCACCTACCGCTCCTTCAGCACTTTTCGAATTTTCAGAAAGCTTCAATGTCATAATATGTGCCCAAGTCGTGTTTTTGCTGAGAGCCATCACTCCGTGCGAGCTTATTCCATTGTTTCGTAACTCTAATGTTGCCAGCCATGTCCAGGAGCTATTTTTGCTCAACGCCACCACTCCTTGATCACCAATATTATTCTCGGACAAATTCAATACAGCGAGTGATGTCCATGTCGTGTTTGCCCCCAACGCCGCCGCTCCCTCTGGACCGATACTATTATCAGATACGTCTAATTGTGTCAGCCTCGTCCAGGCCTTATTATTGCTTATTGCCTCTACTCCCCAATCACGAATTTTATTTTTCGATAAATTAAGCACAGCGAGGTTGACCCAAGACTTATTCGTTCCTAACGCTCTGGCTCCACCCCAGCCTATTCGATTCTGCGAGAAATTCAATACTTTGAGATTCTTCCAGGTAGTATTACAACTCAATTCTATCGCTTCAGAGTCGCCAATATTCTTATTGGGGAGTTCAATGGCCGTGACTTCCAAAGGAGCTGCACATTCCCTGCATTCATCCAGATTTCGGCACTTTCGTTTTCGTTCTGGGTCGGTGTAGGAGTTATTTTCTCGAATTTTCGATATGAAAAATGCCCTGGTGCTCTCAGGAACATATTTCATGGACTGATAGTCCTCAATCCTCAATTCTTCTAAAGACTTTCCTCTGTATTCCTCCATTGCGTTAATTGACACAACGATGTGTCCCTCAGCATTGATAGATTCTTTATATGAAGCTATTGAGGTGCCAGCGCCTCTTGTTTCGTGAGAATTAGAGGGAGGATGTCGGGAGTCACTACTGAATTGAGCCTTTACTAACTCTCCAAGTCGCATTCTCTCGAGAGGATCTCTTGTCAGCATTCGCTTAATTTTGAGTTCCATTCCAAAGGGTAATTTTAAGGTTGATAATATGCCGTCCAAGGCTCCATTGTACATTATGATGTTGCTCAATGATTTCAGGTCTTTCAATTCAGGTTTTGAAATACCATGAAATTCCAACGTTCTCATGCCCAACGAGAATACTTCATCAGCTCCAAGAGAGGTTACTTGCTCTACATCGAATACCAAACCGTTTGATTCACCAACATTTGGTTTGCCCTTTCCCCAGTTGCTCAGAAAAAATACGTCTGCTGAAGCAATATGGTTAATTGATTGGAGTTCAATATTTATATTGCTTAATTTTAGCGTGGACATGAGGAATGATATATCTGATGAGACTTCAGTGAGAAGTTTCTCGAGATTGATGTCGATAGGGTTGGTTTTGTTATCTCGCAACTGCTGTAAGGTTTCACAGTGTTTTATGGCGTATGCAATCTGGTTGCCATAAATTTCAAAGGTTTCAATAAACGTTGCTGTTGGAGCAATCATACAAAGACGAAGGAATTCCTGAACAAAGAGCGTAGATGCCCTGTTTGGATCTTCTCGATAGAAGGTTGAGTCGAGGTTGAGAGTTCGGATTGTGTGTTTTTCGTTGTAAGCATTTGAAAATGCGTCAAAAGTCCGGTAACATTCGGTTTCGTTTATGAATTTGCAATTCGAATAGGAAAGTTGGAGCTTAGGTGGAAAGGAAGATAAAGAGGAAGGACATTTCTCTTCTTCATCATCTTGTTTTTCTTTTTCTATGAAACTTGACTTGTTGTCCATACTTGCGATGAAAGGTTGGTTTCCTTCTAGTTTATTCTCATGGATCTCCTTGTGAGTGCATTCAAATGCATCAGGAGTACTATCATGCATGCAAAAAGAGTTGGATTTATCTGAAAATAGTGTATCTTTCAACAGTTTTTCAGCCATTTCGATCTTTTGCTCTTCATTCAGCATCTTACTAACTTCGCTTAATGATTCCTTGGAAAATTAAGAAAAGAAGCTTCAGAATTCATATTACCATTTTCGGTCGAGTACAAAGATCTTCTGTTTTTTTCAGCGATAAATAGTTAAATAAAGATAAAACGCGGACTCTAAATATTCGAATCCAACATTTACTCAAATAAATGCTAGTATTACTAAGTTTTAGACAGGCTTGATTAGAATTAATAGAAAAATGCTGCAAGTCGCTTCACTAATGCCAAATAGCCAGGTTTCACTCTTCAAATATTTCGCACATAGCTAAATGTACACCAAAAGAATAATTGATAGGATTCAAATTGTTATGTTTTCTCATGGATTGTATCTAGAACCCGACGAATAAGGCTTGCTCTAAACTTGACAGTCAATCTGGGGCGGATCTCAAATATGTTCGGTTGGAATTAGTTCTAGAAAGCTGCTTCTGTGATAAGATCTAATGACAGCATCGGATATTTCTTCATTATCATACTTTTTTCATAATAAAGGACGTACTAACTCTCGAATTCTCTTTAGTGAGCAGAGACCATCTTTCCGTGACTGTTCCACCTTCTCTAGTTTAAACAAATTTCAAATAAACGTCTGGAAAAGATTATTCAACCAGATATGAAATAAGAATTTGACGATGATTACCAACACAATGAAATTTACAATCGAAAAATGGTCAGAAAAGCGTCCAATACCGGATTTCCAACATAGCAATTAATCTTCTGCGAATAGGCTATGTGAATGGATCAATCATGCTTGCGACGTGGGAATTTTTAAATTACTAACACGCAAATAATTATTCTATTGCTCCGGAAAATCACTTCAACAATTTCCGTCTATTAGTATGGCTCGACGAGGGAACACTGACATGGAAAGAAAACTCAAGCAGTTAGAAGAAGTAAACAGATTACATATTCACGCCTGTTCTCATATGGCCTTAGGCGCTGGAAAACACTGAAAGCTTGCTCTTAAAAGCAAAGAATGAGACCAGTAATCTGCGGAGCACGCTGATCGACTTGAGAAAAGCTTCACAGAACCTGACAAAGTAGCAATCAGTCTTATCTAATATAAAATCTGACCTTCCTCCCAGGATGAAAGACAATTTGCCACAAGATGCAGCCGATCATCGAAAAAGAATCGAACAAGTACACTAGCCTGTTTTTCGAGCAAACCCAAACATATTCAATAGAAATTAGAAGCCATCAAGCAAACTATCAACGATAAGCAGAATTTCAAGCTCTCCCAAGATGAAAAGAAAACTGCGATCGAAAGGTAAGAGCACGCAGAACTTTGAAACTCACTATCAATATTAGCGTTATCGAGATAATGGATACACTGAAAACTAAAATGAATGAATTTAGATCCCAAATTGGAGGACTGGCAACGAAAAAAGGATCTGTAAAATGCATTGAATGAGAATAGAACACTAAGGAAATATGTTTTAGAAAGGAAAGAACGCCCAAAAAGGCGAGAAGCTTGACCGACAAGTCGGTTATATCGACTACCATTACAACAAACTCGCCAACGTGAAGAAATTTTTGGAAACTTCACCAGTCACGTATGCTCAAGTAACAGCTGATTTCGCGAAATTAATACTAACAGCCCGATTATTGTCAAGGACGAAGCATTCAATGAAATCGAAAACTTTTTTCAGAATTATATCGCGAATCAAGAGTATATTCAGCATAACGATTCTGTCGATCAGGTATTGAGCTCGGATCGAAGTCAAAATAATTAATTTTTTGCAAACAAACTTCAGTATTATGAGCAGCTTAGCGGCTCCGGGTCAACCGAACAGCAGAATACAGGTGACTCTGAGAACAATGAAACAGCCAATCAGTTTGAAGAGAGCAAAGATGGGAAATTTCTTGATAAAGCTCCAAAATTCGACATGAATGCGGTCCGCGAGCTTGGATTCAGAGAGGAAAAAACAAAGATTTCCGTGATTACTGAACCTCAGAAGAAATCAGAGTTTAATTTCTTCGCTATGCTGGAGAATAGCTTTGCAAACATGCCCAGAGAAAATGTAAATTGACTGAAACATAATTTGCCTTTATCACATTTGTTGTCATAGGATATGTTCCCAACGGTTTTAACCAAGGAGAAAACAACAAACCAAACTCTCTTGCCAAAGAGACGAATGATAGAAGAAAAATCCTTTGAAAAGATGGACGTCGATACCCTCTTCGCGATTTTTTTTTTCCAAAAGGTCTATTAACATCTATGGTCGGTTGTTAACACGGTTATAGGGGACTTATGACCAATATCTTGCTGCTGAAGAATTAAAGAAGAGGACTTGGCGTTTCCATAAGAAGCACTTGAGTTGGTTCAAGAGATGTGAGCAGCCAAAGGTAAACTGCCACTGAGTTCTTAAATTGATAATGACGACTTTTCAGGTGATGACTGATGAATACGAAGAAGGGACGTACTACAGCATTGATTATGAGAACAATGGTAAGTGGAAACTTTCAATTAGTTGGGTTAACACACGTTAGATTGGGCGCAGCGGAAAAAGCAGGACTTCATGATCAGATACTCCTACTTGGAAAAAGATTAAACAGCACTACTCAACTATAAAGAGAAAAAGAAATTTTTTGCTTGTTGATTAAATATCTGCTTTCTTAGTTTGTTTGTGCGGTATCCCTCTTAATAATCATTTCCTTTTGACTAAATAATAGCTCTGTTAACTCGAGCTTTCAATCAAACCTTTTTTCAGTTCACAATTCATGCTTTTTCTCAATTAATATTCACAAGGCTGTGAGCATTAGGGCAGAAATCGAAAGTAATTTTCCATTTAGATTAAGCCAGCACATCTCATGAGAGTATTTCTTTCAAAAGCTCACCCGTTATATAAGTTGGCACAAAAGTTTTGCATTAACCTCTGAGATCACCATGTGAAAGGTAAAGGAAAGCGATAGCGGAAATAAAGTCGTTTTTCTGGATTTAGTAAAGATCTCAACTTCTCTTCTATCAAGCTATCAGTCGTGACCATCATTCAGAGTTCTAATAAGGCTTCACAATGAAGCCATTCGAAGTTATCCGTCAACAACTCATCATACGCGAACTATTTTGAATTGCGGTAATTTTCATTAAACTGCAGTTAGTATGTAAATACTCTTTTTATCAATTTTATTGATAAAAAAAACCCTTTAAATTTATGCGCTGAGTTATTTAATAAATATAAAAGATATCTATCCAGGACACCTGCTTGATAATCACATCAGAACTTCGAAAACCAAAAAAAATGGCCACCCTTAATATCAATATAGCAGACCAAGGTCTCAAAGTTTCTCTTGAAAATAAAAGTGGCAGAGACACTCCTCCAAAGCACAAAGACGCACATCCAAAACCTCATGCCCAGTAAACTAGTTATCTGATTTCTTATACTGAACTGTCTTCAAAAGTGATATTCATACACCGGAGAAATTTCTATTAGTGCAGGCTGAAGTAGAGAGGCTTACGAAGATTAACAAAGAACTTTCGAGAGAAAATGACGAGTTGAGACAAACAAAAGGTCCTATCTCGGCCGTCTGGGCAAAACGCCTTCTGATCGAGAACGACAAACTGCTGAACTACATTGCCTCGCTTCAAAAAGAGATTGAATTGCTTCGTTCACATAAAAAGGAAGATCCAAAAGAGTTTGAGGAGAAAATCGAGGCTTTAATCGCTGAGAACCAAAGACAGTACCTCGAGCTCGAAGCCAAAGCTGCTGAAATCAAAGCTCTAACGCAACGGTTCGAGATGGCTACGCAGAAACAAGAAAAAGACGGTGTTCCTGACTCTCTTTTGCCAGGTCGATTCAAGACAGACAATGAATTCGAAGTAGAAACAAGGTGGCTTGCACGAATTGCGTCTATGGAGAGAGAAAACAGGGACCTCATGAAGAAGGTTGAAGAGCTGTCAAAGGTAGGACAGGGAAGCCTGGATTTGCTGAATAGAATCCAGGAATTAGAAGATAATAACGAAAACCTTCACAATGAGAAAACCCGGCTGGAAAGTCTCCTCACACAAAAGGACAGAGAAATTAAAAAAACAAAGGATCATTCTCGCTTTGTGCACTCGAGATACGACCCACAGCCTGAAGACAAGATAGATTTAGAGATTCATCTATCGCCTGAACAGCACACTCCTCACCGTGATGGTAAAAGACCAGGAGGGCTCTCTATTCCCACAGGGTCCTTAACCACCAGTGCGAAAAAACCTGACGTCATCTCATCAAGACCCGACGCAAAAAGCTTTGATGAAGACGAACCTGCAAGTCTAACCACTATTGATGCAGGGACGCCAAAGAGACCTCAACTGAACCAATTCAACCTACCAACTTCGGTAGATTACAAGCAACTTAGTCCTGAAGCAAAAATCGGAGCTCCGGAAGATTTAACCAAGCAACTTGATAACAAAAATAAGGAGATCAAGGCTTTGCTTGAAGATAACAGTAAATTAAAACTCGTGAATCAAAACCTCGAGGCGCAAAGGGACAGCGCGGTGAAAGTATTGAAACTAGCTAGTGAAATATCTCCTCGAAAGGGAGGAGAGGCTGGTTTCAGCGATCGAGGACAGAGCGATAGAGATACCTCTCCTGGATTCAATCTCTTGGACGCGTTTGATAACGAATACAAGGGACAAATGAGAAAGAGATTTGAAGAGCTGTATGAGCAGCTGTATCGTGCTGAGGCAACGTTGAGCAAGCTTACTCAAGAATATCGACTTCTACAAGGCGCAAAAGCCGAATTGGAAGTTGAAAACAATTGGATGAAACCTGAGTTAACTCATAAGAATTATGTAATAAGCGAGTTAGAAGAGATGCTTAAAGAGAGGGATGAACAGATCGCAATTTTGAAGGAAGATCTGGGAGATATGCCAGAAGGAGGTGAAGGAGTTACCGAATGCGGACATCTTTCTGAGATCGATAGACTGATTGGTCAAAAAGAAGCACTTGATAGACTGTTGCAGGAGAAGAACGCAGAGATACTGAATCTTCATGCTGCTTTGGATAGAGAGAAGAAAGAAATTAAAATAAGGGACTGCTCGCATGCGCCAGAGATCGAGAATCTCAGAGACGAGATTAATAGGCTAATGGTGGATCAAGCAAACAAAGATGAGGAGATTAAGAGATTGACTAAACTTCTAAAGCAGCCAGGAGAGCTTTCGGCGAATGATGTAACTGAAATTAGTCAAAAAGAGGGCGAAAAGGATTCTGGTCTCAAGGATAAGATTCAGAAGTTGCTGGGAGCAGTTAAGGTGCTCGAAGGAGACGTGGCTTCGAAAGAAACTGAGATAAAAAAACTTAAAGAAGAGCTTGATAATGCCAGAAAAGAGCATGAGAACCACCTGGAAGACCTCAAGAAGGATAGCGATGGTCCTAAGTCCGAGTTGAAGGAGAAAGTAAAGGAGTTGCTAGGACGAATTGAGGTGCTTGAAGGAGACGTAGCCAAGAAAGAAGGTGAGATTGAGGAACTCAAGGAAGAGCTAGATAAAGCGAAAAAAGAGCATGAACGACATCTCGACGAGCTCAAGAAGGAGAATGAGCGGCTGCATGATGATTTGAATAGAAAAGACCATCATATCAAGGAGCTTAAAGAAGAGATTGGGAAATTGAAAGACGAAATCGACAGGCTGGGAAGAGATAACGAAAGATCACATGGTGATTTGCATGGAAAAGACCACCATATCAAAGGTCTTCGAGAAGAGATTGAAAGACTCCAAAAAGAGCTTCCGAACGAGAACAGAGATTTTAATATTGAGATTGGTACACTTAAAGAGGATCTTAATAAAGTACAAGCTGAAGCTGAGCATTTGAAGGACGTTGTTGACAAAAGAGATGAGGAGATAGAAGAACTTAAGCGTCAAAATCATGCTCTAGAGGCCGATATTGACACAAAAGACGACAAAATTAAAACTTTGGCTAATGAACTCGAAAAACTCCGGCACGATCTTTCAGAAGAGAAGCATGAGAAGAAAGAGCTCGAAGATGAGATTGAAAAATTGAAAAAGGAGCATGATAAGCATGCTCGTGACTTGAAAGACAAGCTTGGGGAAAAGGAGAAGCACTGCGAAGACTTTGAAAAGGAGAATGAGAGACTACAGGGTGATCTGAAGGACAAAGATCGCCATATCGCAGATCTCAAGGAAGAAATGGAAAAGACTCAAAATGACTTATTAAATAAGAATCGTGATCTCCATGATGAGATTGGCAAGCTGAAAGAGGATTTCGCCAAGGAAAATGAAAGACTACATGGCAAATTGAATGAAAAAGAAGATCAGATTAAAAACCTCAGAGACGAGTTGGAAAAACATACGAAAGAGCACCGACCTCACCAGCTAGAGGTGCAAGTCCAAGAGAAGATCGTAGAGAGAGTGAAGGAGTGTGATCATATCCCAGAAATTAGAAAATTACAAGGAAAGGTAGAAATGCTGGAAGGAGATAGTTCTCTAAAAGAAGGCGAGATAAATGAGCTTAAGCAGATCATTCAGAGACTAGAGGGAGCAGTTACTGACAAAGATAAGAAAATAATGGCTCTTCATGATGAAATCAACAGACTTGGGCAAGATTTGCATCACGACGACAATGATCTCCGCGATGAGCTTCATAAAGCACGAGTTGAAGCACTGGAATTAAAAGACCAAATCGTTGATAAAGACAGAACAATTGAATCGCTCATAGGAGAAATTGCAGCTCTTAGGATGGAAATCGAAAAGCATCAAAAGGATCACAAACCGGAATCTCCGGGAGTACAAATCCAAGAAAAGATCATTGAAATACTCAAGGAATGCGAGCATGCCCCAGAAATTAAAGAATTAAGAGGAAAAGTTGAGGCGATGGAAGGAGATATCGCCTCGAAAGAAAACGAGATAGAAAGACTCAAAGAAGAGCTGAAACAGGCCAATGAGAAGATTGGAGAGCAAGACAAACCTGACGAAGATCGTCAGAAGGAGAAGGAAGGCGACACAGCTGAATTGAAGAAGAAAATTAAGGAACTACTCGGAACTGTTGAGGTATTAGAGGGAGATGTGGCTCGAAGAGACAACGAGATAGCTGATCTCAAAGAAGAAATTGAAAACCTGAAGAAGAAAGACCACGGAGAGCATCCACACAAACATCCACACATTGACATCGAATTGCGGGTTGGAGATAAAGACAAGCATCACGAAGGTCACGAGGATGGGCTCAAGAACAAAATTAAAGAGCTAACGGGGGCAATCGAAAAGTTAGAAGGAGATGTGGCTCGAAAGGATAACGAGATAGCTGATCTCAACGAAGAAATTGAAGATTTGAAGAAAAAAGGACACGGAGAACATCCACATAAGCATCCACATATTGACATCGAATTGCGAGTTGGAGATAAAGACAAGCATCACGAAGGTCACAAGGAAGGTCATGAGGATGAAGCAGCAAAACTTAACGAAGAAATTGAAAAGCTCAAAGAAAGATTGGATGGGAAAAAGAAAAAGTGCAAAGACAGAAAGAATAAGATAAATGAACTCCAGGCAGAAAATGAGCAACTTATTGCCGAAGTAGACCGACTTAACGGATTTGTCGGCAAAGCCAGGGGAAAGAAACATGAAGGAGTAAAATCCAGCGGAGTTCGCGAGACTGAAGACAAAGAAGAGCCTTCAAATGAAGATATTAACAAGTTAATCGAAGCTTTATCTGACCGAGACAATCAAATCAATGAGCTGAAACATCATAATGCAACTCTCGATGGACAAAACCAAGGTTTGAATAACGATATTGCCGCCCTGAAAAAGGACCTTGAAACTTCAGCGAATGACCTTCGTGAGCGAAATGAGAAAATCCAGGACCTCGAGGACACTGTACAAAGGCTTAACAATGAGATTAAGCTAATAGCCAGCGCCAATGAAGCTTCACCTGACAACCTTCGTCAGAAACTCAAAGAGAAGGCTGAGGCCCTTGATAAGACAGAGCAAGGCTTTAAGAAGGCACAACAGAAGATAAATGACTTGAGGAAGGACTTAGAGGCTGAGAAAAAGAAGAAAGAGGAAGAGTTGAAGAAGGTAGACGATGAGCTCAAGGAGGTACGTGATAAAGTAAATGATTTAGAGTACCAGAACCAAAATCTACGAGACCAATTGAGAAATGCTGGAGAAGGGAAGAGTCCTAAGGACGGCGAAAGTATTAAACAGCTTCAAAGAGCGAAGAAAAAACTTGAAGAAGAGCTGCAAAAGAATCAAGAGGAGGTGGTGAAGCTGACGAAAAAGCTCCAGGCTGTGAATCCAGATGAGTTGGAAGGTTTGAGAAAGAAACTCGCGGAAGCTCAGAAACAACAAGAGAATCTGAAGAAATATATCGTGATAGTTGCAGTAGCGGGAATAGCACTGGGACTTATCGCTAGCAGAGTATTCTAAAGCTTTAAATAAGATAAGCAAATTTTTTTTTCGAAATAACTTTTCATAAGACTTATAAGCAAAAAACTCGTATTTGCTTACAATTAGAGCGTAAAGATTATAATTGGTATTAGACATAACAAATTATGAAAAAAAAAATATTGTGAGAGCTTCTTGGAACTTTCAGCCAGTTACAGAACGCTGCAAAAAGCTTTAGTTTGATTTTTCGTAAAGGAAAATTGATTCTTGCCGGGCATGTTTGGCCAAGATGGAAAATAATAGCTCTGTTCAATTGACGTCAAGGAGCATCACGGAGATAGTCGTAAGCTCATCATTCTTTGAATTCCTGTTTATTTTTTATAATATAACTGCGCAAAACGCTACTTTTCAAAGAAATGTGGCCCTTGAGTCGGAGTATGATATAGCAAATATATTTATTGTGAAATTTCATCAAGAAGACAATTAAAATTTCATTTGTTTTTGTCAGCGTCCCAGGGACCATTGTTCAAGATAACAGCCTGATTGTCGGCATATGTCGTTAAGAATTAATTATTCAATAGCAAATATCAAATTTCGGATTCAGAAGTTCAGTATCAAAAAAAAAAAACATTATACATATCAATCCGAAACATCTCAGATCTCCACAAATGTTCTGGATACGACCAAGATAGTTGGATGCAACTATGCAGAGCTTGGCATTTTAAATGTGAAGCTTTTCCAAAATTAAAATAACTACAGATACTTTATTCTAATATTCTATTCAATGCACTTTAGATTTATTCAGCAGGCAAATTAAAAGTCCTTCGAGACGAAACAAATGTAGCAGTACCTATCTAAAAGGGGAAATACGATTCAAAACCTTCTCTTGGTGATTTTTATCTACTTCAGTTGGATTAATCACCTCAATCAATAAGTACCTACTTTTTTTGAAGTTATTTTCTCCAGAGCCAATGATTGTTATGGAAACTCAGTCTCTAGTGGTACATCAAAATTAATCTTAGCTGCGTCACTTCGCCTCCTTATAGGTCATTTTAGTTTCCTCGGATTCAATTTTGGATCTCTTTTCACTTCATTTTTGCTTTTTGGAGTTTAAAACGAACAAATTGTCTAAATCGAATATCAGCAATTTTATAATGATCAAATTTAGTCAGTAATATCATATTATATAAACAAAGAAATTTGTGAAGCAAGTACATTTGAGACCATGGAAGAAGAATTTGTTTTGAACAAAGGCGAGGCAGATCTTAAGAAAGACAATGAATTATTCCAAGATTCTTTGTTTGGAAAAGAGCATCATATCAAAGGCCTTACGGAGAGAGTTGTAAGGCTTGATGAAGATTCACCAACCGAGGCTCATAGCTTCCAGAGCTTAAATATCTTAGAGGCGTTAAATGAAGAAGTTGATAAGCTTAAAGAGAATCTTCGTAGAGCGCGTGGTGAAACTGATCGCCTGAAAGGCATACTCTGTAAAAAAGACGGAGAGATCGAATGTCTACAAACAGAAATTCAAAAGAAAGAAAATTTAATACCAGAGATACAAATCCAAGAAAAGATTGTTGAGACAGTAAAAAAGTGCAATCATATCCCAGAGATTCGCCAATTAGAAGAAAAAATAGCGAAATTGGAAGGAGATGTTATGATCAAAGACTGTGAGGCAATCGAGCTTACCCAGACCATTCAAAGTCTAGAAGCTAGTATCAGTGAAAAAGATAGTAAAATAATAGCTCTTCATGAGGAAATCGAGAAGTTAAAGCTTGATTTACATAACAAAGACAATGAATTGGTCCAGAATCTTAAAGTTGAACTCGAGAAATCACGAGACGAATTGCTTGAATTAAGAAATGAAGTCGTTAAAAGGGATGAAGAAATCGTGTTTCTTAACACCGAATTAGATCGTCACAAGGAAGACTATGCACCAATCCAAGGCAAATCCAAAGAACGCGATCCTGCTCCAGAGATAAAAGAATTGCTAAGAATTATTGAGATTTTGGAAGGAAATATGGCTTTGAGGGACAAAGAGATTGGAAGACTTCAGGAAGAACTCAACAGGGTCAACGTGACGCCAATAGACGAGCTTAAGGAGGAAAGTGGGGATTCGAATGCTGAAATGAAGGCTAAAATTCAGGAGTTGTTGAGTGTAATTGGGATATTAGAAGAAGATAAAGCTCACGCAGAGGGCGAGGTAAAAAAAATCAGCAAAGAGGTCGACAAACTCCACAATAAACTTGACAAAAAGAAAAAGAAAGGGAAAGACAGCAAACATAAGTTCAAGGAAATAAAGAAAGAAAATGAACATCTGACTACCGAAGTAGACAGGCTCAACAAGTTGATAGAAGAGTTCAAAGAAAGGAAGCTTGAAGAAGCTAAACCTAGTTCAGATACTGAGGTTCACAGCAGAAACGAAGAGATCAGAAAATTAACACTGGCTTTAACAGAAAAAGACAGCCAAATCAATGAACTGGAACTGCGGATTACAACACTTATTGAACAAAACGAAGGTTTCAGTAATAATATCATCACAACGCAAAAACAACTCGAAACGGCTCTAAATGACGTTCGTGAGCGAGATAAGAGGATCCAGGAGCTTGAGGACACGATACAAACGCTGAAAAATGAAATTAACAAAATGAAAAGTATAGAAGACGTCTCAGCTAATAACTTACACCAACAACTCAAGGAGAAGACTGCGCTCCTAGAGAAGGCTGAGCAAGATTCGAGATTAGCGGAAGAGAAAATCGATAACCTTATGGGAGACTTGGAGACTGAGAGATTGAAGACTAGAGTAACGCTGCAGAAGCTGGAGGAAGAACTCAAAGAAGCACGGAAAAAAGCGAGCGATTTAGAGTTTCAGAACCAAGCTTCAAGGGACCAGTTGATGAATGCTAGTAAAAGAAAGAAAGGCTCGACAGATATTTTCAATGTTCAGCTGCTTCAGAAAGACAGGAAAAAGCTTGAAGGGGAGTTGAAAAAGAACCAAGCAGAGCTGAGAAAGCTGAAGCAAAGCCCACAGACGACGAATATAGAGGAATTAGAAGAGATGCGTCTAAAAGTGCACAAGAAAAGACAGAGGGCGAAGATGGTAAGCTATCTTGTAATAATTGCAGTTGTGGTAATAGGAATGGGAATTATGGCCATTAGTGGCAGTGTGTT
>ENA-UOTX01000926-UOTX01000926.1-compost-metagenome-genome-assembly--contig:-NODE-926-length-26551-cov-5.677457_pt1 | contig 26551 bp, 18 predicted proteins | sample MGYA00238143_ERZ746982 | MGnify/ENA primary metagenome ERZ746982 (study PRJEB28758, sample SAMN06268862) | compost metagenome | isolation source: single cell | place: USA: California, Emeryville, Joint... | reverse complement strand
CATTAAAGCAAGAAGATCCATTTCTTCCTTGCTCACGATATTCACAAGTTCAATTGATTTAATTGCTTTCATGAAATGACAAGGAAATTATTACTTTTGAAATCTAAAAGACAGAGTGAAAGCAAAAATTTCTAAATAAAAATAATTCGAAAATAATTCAAACTCCTGATAATAATAATCATGCATCAAATTAGACTGTCAAGGATTGGAAACGCAAATTCGCAGCTTGAGTTGTGGGGTCTGATTTACTCTCTTTTGAATTATGAAGAGGAAATAGTCTCAACTTATGTTGCGTTAGATTTTAGGAATGACATTTTCCAGGTTTTTCTTTTTCGTATTCTCATCATCAACTTTACCCACTCCGACTTTCATAGATAAAATAATATAGATTTTGAGCAAATTCATTATCCACAATTTTCCGCATCAGTTAGCTCACTGATAGATTTTTGAGGTTTTAATCAAGTACTGAGAGTTTGAAGTTTGGACCTAAAGGTTTTTAGATTCTACTCTTTCAAAAGCCACAGTAGTGAGGAATTCAAAATATGATCATGTTCCTTCATGAAATGAAAACAAAAGGAAAAAACAGAAACCCAATGTAAATAAATTTCATGCAGATTTCAGATGAGCTTTTCAAATTAATAAAATCTTGAGAATTTTCAACTTTCAAACGAAACATATCCATGACTGAAAGAAAGAAAAATTAACTCACTTTCGCCTAACTGGGCACTCAAGGATACGTCCATCTGACCAGATGACATCTGGCTTACACATCGTCGATTTCGAGTACAAGCATTACGCCGATCAGGCCCCATTTGCTGCAGATAAAGCATTTCTTCAGACGGACTTCCCTCATCTGCTCTAGATTCAAGACGGCGATCCTGTAATCACAAAAACTCTGTTGGTGTCTAACACTATGCGCTTTGAAAACTGGAAATAAAGATCTCTTCGGCAACAATATTGTGGAGTCTATCAAGATTACCCAACTCTACAGCTTTCTTCGTAATTTAAGAGGTGTTATGATACTGCTAGCAAAGAATTAAGAATATGAAAAGGTCCGGGATGGATTTGTGATTGAAAAAATAGCTCTTTTTTTGGGTAAACTCTCGAAGAATCTTGGTGAAAAAGAATATATTATCTGACTTGGGCTCATTCTGAGCTTTTTCATCTTGTGGATGTCGTTCGCTGAATGAACATTGAATTCCTTGCAAAATGGTCTCATCTGGAGAAATATCACAAGATGTTCAATAATAATGAGGGAATCAGAGCTTTCTGTCATTCAGAAAAATAACTAAGGCTGTTCATTCCTGTAGGATACGTCGTTTGTTGGACTGGAGAAGACAAGTAATGAGCTCCTAACAATTGAAGTGCTGCTAAGCTCTTTCATGAAAATTTCTTGAAGCGTAAGTGCCGTTCTTTTATACAAATTTGAAAATTCATATCAAAAATTCATAAAATAAGATGTTAATTAAGCACAACACAAACTTTCAAGAAAAGATTAATCCTCAAAATTTAGTAATTTTCTTGTAGATTAAGAGAAATCATATCCAAAGTCAGCGAATATGCAGTATTGTATGAAAGAAAGAGGCAATTCCTTCAGGAAACTAAAAGGAAACTGTAAGAATTTGTTTGTATCAGACATATGTTCTATATAGTCTCTGGGCTAGATTTATTTTATGGAAATTTGGTCGAGATTCCAGTCTGCTTTATGCTGACATCTATTTTACTTTGAAATCCTGCCGTCATGTAAAATTATGATCGCGAATTTCGAATTAAATTAGAAATTCCATATTTTCTTGTTAAATCTTTTGTTTTTTCAAACGACAAATTATCAAATCATAATTTTCGTAAAGCATAATCATAACTCGTATTGAAAAAACATCTTACAATTTATGATTATAGGTCAAGTTCAAATCATCTCAAGTTTTTTAGGTTAAATCTTGAATAACCGAAATAAACTTCTCGATAAAAGTGTTCTCTCATGAAGTGATACTGGTGGTGTGAAGCATTCCTGTTCAGAGACCAAATTAGCGCTGTCGAGTAGTCAGATTATTTGATTGCTTTGAAAGTCGTATATTATAATCAAGGAAGGTTCTCTCTCTGAGATTTTCAAGCAAAAAAGAGTGGTCTCAGATCCAACTTTTTTTGAGAACGTGCACGACATCAACTTCAATCTGATTGAGCAAAAGACAAACCTTGAACAGAGCGTTTTTCGTGGGGAGCACAAAACTTGCCGCTGTTCGGTATTCGATTAGAAAGAAAAGCATCCTAGGTTGAGAGGAAACGGAGATTTTAGGTTTCACTGCTATACAGCAACTTCTTCGGTAAACAGTTGCTGCGTTTACTTGTAAGTGACGTCCTATTTCGGTGAGTTCAACCTGTTTTTTGCATTTTCCATTTGAGCAACTCGATTTTTATATTCTTGAGATCGCAGAATACGATAGAGTTCCAGAGTCCAAAGACTTATTTCTCTGCTCGATTCGAATCTGATGTTGATAAGTCATGCATTAATTCAATACTTTCCATTTAAAGATTTTGCTTCTCGAAGGAGTTTTATTTATTATGAGTTAGTCGCAAATTTTTCGTAAGTATTTTTCAATCTCAGTACGAATTTAAGTGACTCTTGAATTTCGTTTTTAAGAATGGATACTCGACATTGCTTAATTATTGACCGTTAGAGCTCTCTCAGCGGCTTCAGAACAACCCTTTTCTAATCAAAGTTCTGTGCAATATGATTGCAAAAAGATTTCTGGTTTCCGTGATTAATTGACTCAAGAGGAACAAAATTTAATTACTACCCATGCTGAACTTCGTTCTGAACTCCTCAAGATATTGCAAGTGTGCTATATTACTTGCCCAGGTGGTTTCTTTTTCCGTAGCAGTCGCGCTTTCGGGTACAAATTTACAAGTAATGAGGCATTACATGGCTTTTCATAGGAACTGTTCTTTACCTGCAAGAAGATCGATTAGATTTCACTTCTGCAGGATTACCAGCGCGTCAAAATATACTTTCGAGTGTCTGTCCTTCATGCACAACTCAGACTAAATATGGGTTTAGCCTCTGAGTCAAAAAGGAGTCATGGACAACTGGCTGGAATTTTATTTTCAGAGTTTCTAACAATCCAGCGTAAATATTTGATGAGTGTTGATTCTCATAATGCTGAAGGGAAAACTCCGGCCCAGGGAGGGTATTTTTATCATGCCCAGCTATCGGTGATAATTCGCTTTTTTGGATGGCGACAACAAGTGACGCTTATGGAAACTGAGAAAATTGGAAAACAGTAAAATTGACTAAATTATTTTGAATGGCCTAACTTGTATAATCAGCCCTACGAATCCGCCGTTTTGCCAAATCAATGGGTCTTCATCTCAGCCTTTGTCGACCAAACCACAAGCATCCAATATGGAATGAGATATTTTTTCGATCAGATAAGCAATGGATCTTTGACGATCTTCAAGTCAAGATTCATCGGGCTCCTTCATCAGATAGGCCCTTCAACAATAATATATTGGGGTGGGCACGATAATTTCTATAATGACTGCCTATGTTGGATTCAGCATGTGAGACTATATTTGGATTGGACAGCAGATTCAGAAGATAAGATGTTGAGTCTCGCCTTGTCGAATTCTAATGGTACGTCGAATGAAAAATTCGATTCTCATTTTGCATAATAAACAATGCATAGGCAAGCTCTATCGTTTCTATTCCGCTTCTGATCCGAGCTCTAACAACAATCGAACGTTTATTGTTAATGCAATGACGAATTTAAGCAACACAGACACAATTGGCTTCAAAGGTAACATGTTTTCTCGTAATATTTTGACTCATTCATTTATGATCGATGGCAAATAAGGATATTCGATGACTCCCTCTGCACAAGCTCCGAACTTTGGACCATACAACATCCTGCAGTGCCGGTCTGGACAAATAACTTCTTTTCCACTTAATGCATCGATTTTCAAAGACGGATTGGTAGTAGCAATGGATTTTTACCCGTACTTTGGAGGGTCAGCAATTCAAACAATTTTCAGCATTCGGAATACAGCCACTGGATTTATTTCTCTCCGTGTTGATTATCATCGAACTCTTGGAACTTTAAATATCCTCGTTACTTCTATAGGTACAGCTTCCTATCTTCTGGATGAAACCACGACGCCCTTAATACCGATCATAAGTGGTAAAATTATTAAACCATTTGGAGCTTTCTCAGTAACAAAACATAATAGATGAATGGAACCGAATCTTCATCGAAATTGTTCAAACGCATAATATTGGTCATGGACCTTCTACGGTCAGAGTGGGTGTAAATACGAATATAACTCCTCGAGTATTCTTTGGTGAGTTTGGAGAGGGAGAATTTGCAATTGCGGATGGAAACAACGCTGCTCTTGAAATCTGTGCAGTTTCCGATATTACTTCTGGAACGATAACTCCCTTATACACCGGCTATTTTGATATTCTAAACTTTGTCTGGTTTCAAGGATCTCTAGGTCTTTCCTCAAGCACAGCAGCAGCAAGTATTGCTGAAAATTCTTTTTTTAATAATTGAATTCAAAATAAAAAGGCAATCCTTGCTTATTTGGGGGAACAGTTCCGTTCGATCAGTCATTTTGTGTTGTGTGCACCGGGATATTATTTACAAGACAGCGTTGATTGTGTCATCACTGCATCTAATGACAGCTACTTTTTGCACTCTCCAACCAACTCCTTCCAGAGTAATCGATTATAACTGTTTCTTTAATTAATCTCATGTTTATCCAATAAACTTAGGATGCTTCTATGGACAATATTATGTAAGTGTTAGTCTTCATTTCGTAATTTTCTCTGAAAGAAGAAATCGTACAACTGCTATTCAGTAGTTGTGTCCAAGTTCTGTCCCTTAATAGCTATAATCCCAAATTTTGTAGTTCTAATCCGTTACTGGCTAGAATCTATCAAATGGAGTTTGTTCCCTTTGTAATGGTGAAGGGCAATTGATACAAGGGCAAGAATGTGTAAACTGTGATTCGATTTGCGCGAGATGCAGTGGTCCTTCTCCAAATAATTGCACAAGTTGCAATGATGGTTTCTATCTAAATGATTCGACTTGTGTTGTAGATTCTTCTTCTTCAGGAGATATGACAGATGTCAAAAATTGCTCTGGTAACTAAATTTCTTCTCCTTGCTCTGACTTCGTCTGCTTAGAGCGCACAGATGTATGGAAGGGTCAACAAATGGACGATCGATCAACTCAAATTGTTTCCCAAATATCATCCTCAGTACAAACTACAGCATCTGTAGTGGGAGCAGGAGTATTGGGTGGTCAGGCTATCATTGGAGGAACAAGCAACTCACTTGCATCATCCACCAACGCCGTCCACCTCTTATTGCTTCTGAGATATATTGACGCTGGTTATCCTCCGAATGTTGAATCATTTTTCGATATGACTTCTCGCAATGCTCCTTCAAATGATTCAAGCATCATTCCTGAGGTGTTCCTATTTGTTCGAGTCGGAAATTTAAGTCAATACCAAAGCAAATGGTATCGCTTTGGTGAATACAAATTATCAGTCAACTTCCTCACCAATTGCGGTACTTCAGTCCTCATTTGCTTCTTTTCTTTGGTAATGAGTGGCATTTTGATGATCGTGAAAAAATATGCCAAACGAAAATCAGCTTTGGTCGACAACATCCTTTACCGATTTAAGTGGAATCAAATTTTGTCTTGTGTGGCTAACAATCAATCAAAACTTGCTTTAGGATGGTTTCTACAGTTTTCAGGAACATCCTTTGACGCCTACGGCATTTCGAATCTGATTATCGCTGTATTAAGCCTTTTGGGAGTGGCAATAGTTATTGTGGTTCCAGTCAATCATACCAGATGGAATTGGAGAGTAACTCGAGACAAATTGTTTCTGAGTAGGGAAGCGATCAAAGCTTCTGAACCCAGACAGAAACAATACGCTTTTGTGGTCAATGATGTTGTAACAGAAACTTCCGTTGGACGATATTTTTTCGTTCTATCATTTGCGAAGGTGTTATTAATAGTGGCGATCATCTTCTGGCTGCCGAAGGCTCCTATTGCACAAATATACTTACTACTTTTCACGAATATTTTCTTTATACTGGCTTTGTTAATTGGAAAACCATACAAAGAGCTTGAAAAACAGTTGGCAATGCTGTCAAATGAGATTATAATGTTACTCCAAGAAGTGCTTATGGCTGTCTTTGCGACGAATAAACAAGTGAAATTTCTCAGCTACACTCAATGGATGGTCATGGGGTGGATCTTCATTGGACTGATTTTATTATCTTTGGTGGTGAATGCATTTGTTGCAATATTCATTATTATCAAAGCACTCGTGATTTCATGGAGAAACAAAAAAAAGAAATCAAAAAGACTACGGAAGAGAGTCAGCCAGAGTGTAATTAGGACCAACATCCTTACTCCGCAAGGAAGAATAAAGAAACACTCCTCACGGATAGTTAGAAATAGAAACCAATTCTCAACAATTCTAGGCAGCAGCTTCAGTCGGGAAATTAAGTCTTTGAAATTAAAGCTCCACTTTATTGTGGCCTGCGTTGAAAGCGAACAATTACATTTCAAGTTCTCTGCATAGTAGTTCATACATAATTCGCAGAAAGTAGCCCATTTGTATGATTCATAGTTGACTTCAATTAGCATTATGATACTCAACTACTCTCCAAAAGAGTGATATTTTGAAAATGTTTCGCAATGAAGCAAAAATTTTCCGATTTTCAAAACTCCATGTGGTTCATTTGAAGTGACCGTATCGAGGGCGAAAGTCTCTATCTGGTCATCCGTTCATTTGACGTTGCTTTACAACTAGGAGTTTCGTTGGAGTTGTTTACTTCTGACACTTCAAAAGCTAGAGGAAGAATCTGAAAAAAAAAGCATAAATCCATTTTTGATTAAACAAAATTTTCAACTGGATATTTTAATGGCTTCACACATATGTATCAACGTTCCTGATCTAAAATCACGATTGAGTGCAAGTAATCACTTTTCATTATACACGAACTTTTCGAAAGTTTGTGATTTTGAATAAATTTTCATTCACGTTAACGTTTCAAAGTTTCATGTTTGTTTAATTTCATGTCAGAAATAATTATCAAATAGTGAGTTTGTATACGATCTGAATCAGAATTACGTGTCTTGAGAGCTTTATCAACATAAATTCTCCTTGGATTTATTCATCTTAATGATCTCTGCTGCGTCTTATTACCAATTTCTCTTTTTTTCCTGAATAATATGCATCAGCCCACGCCTTATTTACTTTTCTTGATCCAAGTTGCCCAGAATCATAGATCTATTTTTGCTTTACATACACCGGCCGTGTTTAAGAGGAGCATTTCATTTAATATGTTTGGGAATGAAAAATCCGTTCTGGAAACAAGACCACGCGACACACCATCCTCAATCACAATTTAATGAGGAACCTGACTAAAATGAAGGGTTTCTTGAAAGTTAATGAAAAATTAATACGTTAAGGAATAAAATCAGGTTCAAAATTTTAATAATGGCAATCTATTAACGATAACAGCAAATTTTTAGCAACAAGTCGAAAAAAGCATAAATTCTCTGGATATCAAGAATTGGAGACGACATAAGTATGGAAGAAAACAGATTGATTTCAATTTAACCGTGACAATTCATTAACTTGACTTTCAAAAATGGTAAGGCTTTACATTTAAACTCTTAAATATGAAGCATACTGCTAACTCTCTAAGAATGAGCTGAATTATCGCAGCATTATAGCATTTCAGCTTTCAATTGAAGAATTTCCAAAGTCACTCTATTTCCTTTTATAGATGACGTATTAACAGAGTCAGTCACATTTTAGACGTTTTTGCTATAATTCTTGAAAATTATTTTAATTAAAAATTGAACGCTGGAATAAAATCCAGGAGTGAGTGCGCTAAGTGGCTGAGAAAGTTGTATTCTTAAGATCATTTGTTATAGCCAGAAAGTCCAGCTTGTGTCTCATAGCAGCAGCCATAATTGAGCCACAAGTTCTTGATCTTGGTCAGCGTGAGGAATTAGTCCTCTTTTCAAATCAAATTCTTGAAAAAGATGTTTCCAATTCCATCAACATGATAATTCACCATGCAACAAATGAGATTAAAATTCAATCAACAACCGCTATGAGAATAAAGAGACCGTAGAAGAGCCCATTTGAAGTGGCTCTTGGGTACCTTCAGGATGATTCCTATTTATACCGGAATAACCAAAAACGTTGTCTGTCAAGTGAACTAATAATTACGGTATGAAATTTAACCCAATAATAGAAGTAAAGTTCTCCACGCGCAGAAAAATATGGTCTCCTTCTGTGATTTCTTGTTCTCAGCGAATCGTAGGATATGGATTGCCTTCAATGTTAAGAGCTATGAGTGGTGTCGTGGAGATGAGATTAGTTTTTACCCGACAGAGTCTCAAATCAAAAGCCAAATGCTGCAAAAGTTTAATTTCCTCGTCCCTTCGCCAGCGCTTCATGAATTCCAACCAATAAAACACTCATGAAGGTTCTAAATTTCTCCTAAGTTTAACTACTATGCAAATTTTGCTGAATGCGACTCCAATTTTGTCGCCTCGGTTTTTAATTCATTAGCCACCTTGGCTTAAATTAAAATTTAATAAATTAAAAGCGAATTTGGTGTACTCTGATGCAAATTTTCTCAGCACAGAAATCCTTTAACAAAAGCAAAATAACTGCCCTGCTGGCTGTAATGACTTTCCTTTTCATAGAGAGCGCGCTTTCCGGTAACTATTCATAGGAATTGCAGTGAACTCAATTTTTTTGTCACTAAGGGATGATACTTTACGCCCAAGAGGATCAAATTGACTCTGCGACTTCGGGGATTCCGGCCCACCAAGCAACGATCTCTACCTTATGTTCTACTTGCACAACAAATAAGACCCAATACGGGATTAGTGCTTGGGTCAAAAAGGTATCTTGGATTGCGGCTGATTACCATTTTGTTTTCAGAATTTCTAATAATCCGGGGTAAAATAACTTGAAATATTTGGGATCTTGATTGCCTTGAAAGAAAAAACATGGAAGACGATAGGCTGATACTCGCATGCCCTCAGGACAATACTGATAATCTTTTTTGGATGGCGACAACTACTGATAGTGACGGTAATTGGGGTGGTTGGAGATTTGTAAACCAATTAAATTCTCAGCAACCATTTAACATATGAATTTAGAACGATAATGAAACCAACTCATTATTACAAGACCAATGGATCTTTATTGCTGGATTTGTCGACCTTACTACAAGGACCCAATCTGGCATCAGATATTACTTAGATATAACAACCAATACACCTCATGTCATCTTCCAGACAAGAACTGGCTCGCCTGGCTATAGTTTGGGTCCTTTGACCAAGATTTTTTGGGGTGGAACCGATGGTCTTGCTCAGAACTGTCTTTGCTATCTTCAACAAGTCAGAGTGTATTTGGATTGGACAGCAGATACAATGGATATGATGAGAAACCTTGCCGTGATGAATACTGATGGTATTTATATCGTGCTTCTCATCCACTATGCATCTCAATTTAACAGGCACGTTGTATCGTTTCTATTTCGTTAGTGATCCGAGCACAAACAACAATCAAACTTTTATGGTTTACGGCATGAGCAATGCAACTGACACGTACGCTGTTGGGTTCAAAGGTAGATAAATATTTATTTGTTGAATTTATTGTTATTTTTAAAATAATATTAGGATATTCTGCTTCGCCATCTGAAGAAGCTCCAAACTTTGGTCCTTACGGGAGCTTGCAGTGTCGGGCTGGACAAATCGCATCGTTTCCACTCAACGCAGCTATTTCTAACGATGGTTTAGTAGTGGCTATGGACATTTTTCTTTATTCTGGAGGTACCTCAACGCAAACGATTTTTTCAATTCGAAATACAGCGACGAATTATATTTCACTACGCTTTGACTATCTTCCAAATGCTAGAATTTTTGATATCTACTATATCCCCACTGTCCCTGATGCTCCTTATTATCTTTATGGCGGAGTTTTTGCAGCTAGAATGGAAATTTTTCAAGGTATGCACTATTTTATTAATTATTTGCTGAAACTAAGAATAGAAAGATGGAATCGAGTTATTGTAGAGATTGCGAAGGTACACAACTTAGGTGGCCTGCCTGGATTATCTTCTGCGAGACTGAGAGTCAATAAGAACATGAACAGAGAAGTATTTTTTGGCAGCATTTCCCCACTACCTGGAAACCAGGCTGTTGTGGATGGAAATAATGCTGCTCTTGAACTGTGCGGAGTATCTAACGTGGTGTCTGGCACGGTCACCCCTTCTCAAAGTGGATATTTCGATGTTGTAAACTTCGTGTGGTTTCAAGGAGCTCATCATCTTTCCGGAACTCCCTCAACAAGTAAATCATTGAAATATTTGAGTTTACTCATTAGCATGGAAATAAAGCTGAACCTTGCTCATTCAGAGGTACACTTCCGTTCGACCAACCTTTCTGCTTGGAGTGTAATGATGGGTATTTTTTAAAAAACAGTGTAGAATGTGTCTCAACTGTATCGGATTCGAGCTATTTTTTGCATAGTCCAACGAAGTCATATCAGCGTAAAGAATTACTTTTTCGAAAATTTACAAAAATTGAACCTAGGGTGCTTCTATGGACTCTATTATGTAAGTACTTTTGTTTTCGACGCTTTCTAAGAGAGAGAGCGCGTTACACTGCTGTTGCGCGCATGCAAAGATAATGAAATTTTGCTCTCTTAAAACTAATTAATCACATAAAATTTCAGCGTTTCTAATATTCTTTCCACATTAGAATATCTCCAATGGAGCATGCTTGCCTTGCACTGAGGAAGGGCAATATCCCAACATACAATCTCAAACGTGTGATAGTAATAATTATGGCAATTAACAATTTCCTTATTTCATCGATAAGATTGTCATGCTGAGTGCCAAAATTGTTCTGGATCAAGTAATAGACAGTGTCTTACCTGTGCGACTGGACGTTTCCTCTCTACCAATGACACTGGAAGCTACTGTATTTTAGTTTGTCCACTTGGTCACGTACCTGATCACGATTCCAACCAATGCGTGACTTCACTCGCAAACATTTCCAGAGCGCAATTAGAGCCTGTTGTTGTCGCCCCTTCCGTGATGTCTGCAGCATTTACGATCTCAAGTTTCGCTTCTGGTGGTTTCTCTATCAATATGTTAGTTTGTCTCCTCGCCACAGAGTATCTTGGAAACATGCAGTATCTCAATATCAACCACTCCAAAATAGCATCTACTATCTACGTAGGCATGTCCAGCTCTCATATCCCGAACTGGATTGCTTTCTACAATATCTTAGATCGTGAAACGCTGATTTTGGATTGGGGAATTTTCAAAAAAAATCAAATAAGTTCTCTTTACCTTGACAATTTTGGCGACTCCTTGACTGAAATGATGATATACATTACAGCATTCTTCCTGACGTTAACCTTCACGTTCACATCAAAAATAGAGAAATTAATAAAGTCCTTCGCTGGAAAAGCTTATGTCACCACTTTCAGCTTCTTTCTCACGAATGTATTCGCAAAATTGCAAGGTCAAATTCTTCATTCAGTGATGCAGTTATTGTTTTCATTTCTGCAGGTCCTTCGAATGGATCAATTCGTTGACACATACTTGATACTGAGTCTGTTGACTGGATATCTCACGTTGTCTGTTGCAGTGGGATTGGTGTTCATTTGCTATTTCAAATGCAGAAGTATTTGGGAAAACAAAGAGAAATTGAAATACAAGAGAATAACCGCAACTAATCCTATCCAGAAGGCTCGATACAAGTGGTTGGAAAAGAAATATGGGTTTTTATTTGGGGATTTTAAGGAGAACACTGCAAATCAGTTCCTCTTTGGATTTTGGGTTACCGCTTTTAGCTCAGTCTACATCCTCCTCATTCTCGGTCTGCAGAGTGTTCCTATACTGCAGTGCTTATCAATCGTTGTACTGACGATAGCATTCATTCTGTTTGCAGGAATCACGAAGCCGTTTGCAACGAAAGGACCTGCGTTTTTATTTTTCTTTAACTACTCGTGTGTGTTGGTTGGAGGAATTTTGAATTTGATCTTGGCGATAATTCAGAGCTTTGATCCTAAATTTTCTGGAATTGAAATTCAAGGATGGGCTGTGGCTTCGGTAATCATTCTCAATGCTGCAATAAATATACTCTTTTCTCTGGGCGAAATGATATTGAATATTTGCCAAAGATTGAAAAAAGGCAAAAACAATAAAAACCAACAAGTTTTAAAGAAGTCGGATGTAAGAAGAAGCAGACAGAATTCGAGGCAACAAGAGCGAATATGCAGATCAGAGAGTTCGTCGGATAGGTCTCGATCTATTTCTCAAACGATTCGTGTTTAGCACGAACACTTTCCCATCCGAATAAATAGAATATTCCGGTCATGAGCTCGACGAAGAATCCGATTCGAAATTTTATGGATTTTGTTTGTTTTTTCTGATGTGTGTTACAAAATTCGAAATATCGAGGCTTGTGTCACAGAGAGTGTGTAACTCGTTGCTACTCTTGATTGTTTGATAGGAAAGTAAATGTGAAAATTTGTGTTTTATAATTCGGACTATTAATTCACAACATGATAAGAAAAATCAACAATATTGAACTTAAAACACACAGTCATAATAATTACGATCAACGTTGCAGCCAGAAACTTTGTAAGCTTGTGAAAACTTCTCCGGAAAACGTTTCCAATCAGCAGAATCTACTCGAAAGTTAGATGCAGCTAAGTTGCTTGGAAAATATGAATTATTTATCAAATTTTATATGAAGATTGAACTCGTTTCCTGTGTACTGCTAGAGTTGTTTGATCAAACTCACCTCCAAGAGACAGTAACCTTGCACAAGATTTAAATTGACCCCTTGCCATACTCAAAGTAATTCTCTTAGAAGTTACAAAGAGATAATTCACTACAATTTTTTTGTGCTTCCTCTCATAAATTCAAGTGATAATTTTTATTGAGTATCCAACTCAACATATCTAAAACATAAAATCGCGACAACTCTTAAAACAATGACAGAATCAAAGCCAAATCGTTTTAGTCTGTTGAAGCTTTCAAGTCATTCTATCAGATGACCACTGACCTATCATAAAGTTCACTTTGAAGAGAATTGGTACACATATCCAGATTAAGAAGGACGATTGATTTGAAAATGCCAATTAATCTCTTAAAACTGATCTTACCAACAAACCCTACCTCAGAGAAGACAACTTTGCTATCACTGGATCTGCCGCTATCCTACAGCTGCCCCTCTGAAAGATTGAAACCATGACTTCCTCGAAAAAAAATACTTTAGAGGCTCTCAAGAAATTTCCAGCTCTATCATTTCACCAATGAGTTAAGGGAAGTTATATTATTGAGCTCGCTCAGAATAAGGAGCACGACAAGTCGGAGATGAAACGTTGAATGCAAATTTAGCTCCCTTTTTGGGATAATAATCCAAGAATCATCGAGAAAAAGAATACCAGCTTGGAATCCTCACTTGGGTTGGGTTTTAGATTATTTCAACAGTTAGCTCTCGTGCAAAGGATGAACTCAGATTTCAAATGACCAAATCTGAGAAATATCACGAAAGGATCAACAATGATGGAATTAAAGCATATCTCCATAAGAAAATTCCCCAAAGTTTTCGAACTTCTATGCACGTCACTTGAACTCATGAAGAGCAATGATTGATTGGTCCTTACAAGCAGTGTCCATGGTCAAAAATCAAAAATCCTCATTAGAATGCCTAATATTTGTAAATTATTTAAGTTTGAGTTTACTTCATTCATACCTTTCATATTTCGTTAATCAGCACCATGAGCATTCCCTATAATTTTCAAGAAATATCCTCTTGAATGTCACCCTCAAAGCGATCATAAACCGAATCCTTTTTTTTTTTGAAAAAACGATCCATAAGGAATTTCAATCTTTTAATCTAAAAAGTTAAATGATTTTTTTCAAGAAAGAACCTCAAGATACCTTTGAAAATATTGGGAAATACCAAGAAATAGCAGTGGAAATAGGTGTCTCCTAATAATTTCAAATAATTCATCACAACAACCTCACCACATCTCAATTCGCTCTTAGAACACGTAATTAGAAAAGACCTTTCAGTATTAGCAGAATTAAATTAATTCGCAAAAGATACTGACTCATGGCAGAAAGCAAAGAGAAACTCGTCCTCGGCTATTGGGGCATTCAAGGCCTAGCTCAACCTACAAGATATCTGCTGGCTTATCACAAAATTGACTTCGAAGACAAGCATTACAAATACCCAGAACAGAAGGCAGACTGGTTCGAAAAAGATAAACCTGCACTTAAGACTGACTTTCCAAACTTGCCATACATCAAAGACGGCGACGTTGTAGTTACTGAGAGCCTTGCACTGCTTGTATACGCTGCTTCCAAGACTGGAAATAAAGACCTTTGTGGGAAGAACTCTCTAGATTCTATCAAAATCTTCCAACTCTATAGTTTCGCCAATGATTTCCGAGCAGCCTTGAGAAGCCTTGCGGCTGAGAAAGAATACGAGAAAATTCGAGACCAAGTCTTGGAGGAGAAAGTAAAACCTTTCGTGGAGAAACTTTCCAAGAATCTGGGAGAAAAAGAGTATCCACTTGGGTACCTGACCTGGGCTGATTTCGCTGTCTTTAATGCGTTGGACATCTTGAGACGAATGAAGCCAGGATTCCTGGCACCATGGCCGAATCTTGAAAAATACTTTGATAGAATTAACAATGATGGAGTTCAAGCGTACCGCAAGTCGGAAAATTACCCAAAACTGCTGGGATCTCCAGAATTCTGCACATGGACTGGAGAGGAGAAGTGATTAGATGCCTACGGCAGGATCTGTGATGGATTTGTCATTTATTATAAGGATATGATTAAGAAATTATGATTGATTTGAGTTCGATATTTACTTCATATTAACAATATTTTACGTCGAAAGAAGTAAGGAGATAAATTCAAGACCTGACTAAAAATTTAAAATTGAGATAAAAGTATGCCCATCTGGTACTGGAGATGAATAAAACGTGAGTTTGGATCGGGAGATTGGATAACAGCCTTGAACAATAATGCAAATATCTTGAAAAATTCGCGGCAACAATCGAGAAAACAATGAATAGCATTTTTTAAAATGAACATAGGTACTATCTCAAAAATTCGATCAGAACGGAAGGCCAAAGAAAAGTGGACACAGGAGATTATTATTACTGAGCTGATAATGTGTTGTTTTTTTAGTATTATGGTTCTAAGAAATTTTTTTTCATATTGTTTGTTGGTTTCGTCGCTCCTAGCTATTTGTTTTTGTTTCTAGAGCATCACACACAAGAGATAAAGTAACAATAATATATCATCTTCTAATTTAATTTCATCAATTCTCTTGATTTTCTCGTTTCTTTTTCGTGCCTTATATTTGCTCACATGAAGCAGACAGACTTAGCACTTTCTGATCATCATGCTTGATTAAGTCATTTTCCATAACCAAAATTTACTTCTATCCATAGTGGTCTCAGTATAAAGTTCCTTTCCAGTCTTGAAGTCCAGTATTTTTACTGTCTGATCGTTAGATGCGGTTGCGAGCATATCTCCACTCGGACTCCATCGTACACAGTTAATGGCCCCTAACAAATAATAATTTGGTCCAGAAATCAGAAATTCAAAGATTCTTACCTTTATGAATTCTTGAGAAAGTTTTAACAATTTGTGAATTTCTCTTGTCGAAAATTTTAACATTCTTATCGTGACCACATGCTGCTACCAGGTTTCCATCGCTCTGGCAAGCATCGATATAGAATGTAGTCTCTAGAAAGTACAAATATTATAGCATTAAACAAGTCTCTTTTGAAGAGAAAGAGAGAGGGAAAAAAAGAAAATATGATATGCTACCAATTAGAAATAGGCCAAGCATCATACAAATAATTAAAAATCAGTTGCAATTACCTTCATCACTCTCAATTTGAACCGGCTCTTTCAAAGTCAACGCTTTCTTCTCGACGTCTAGGATATTAAGTTGCCGATAATCGTATTTGACGAATAGCAAAGGTTCAGCTGGATTTGTGCTCCATCTACACCGACCCAAACTATCTACAGTGTAAGAAAGAAGCAGATTATTAAAATAGTTTTTGGAATATAAATTGCCCAAAAAGCCGGGTGTCGATAGGTGGAAGTCGCAATTGCCAGTGTTGATGTCTGAGACTACGCAATTTCCGCAATAGTCAATAGTCGCTGCTGACTCTCCAGCAGGATTGAAATCAAGCCCAGTTATAAAATTGACTAGATGTAACCACGGTAAACGGGGGACAAAGAAAAATGTATCACCTTGAGATCCGTTATTTCGTATTTGCCATTTAGATTTTCGGTAGAGTTTGACTAATTTCTCATTCCTTGACGTGTCGAAATGATAAAGATGATAGGCTATTTTCCCTTGAAGAGATATTGCTCCCAGAAGGTTTCTTCGAGGATTATAAGATACGTCACCATAGCCAGTCCCTAGGGAGAGAATAATAATGAAAATGAATGAAAGAAAAAGTAATTTTACAGCCGAAAACTTCTTCAAATGAGTATATTTTCTTCACTTGTCCTTTCCTTGAGACATCAAATATTTCTAGATTGGCATATGCGTTCCAGCCATGGTGAACAGAAACAAGCAGTCCTGAATCTGGGATCTCCTTCACGTGCGTCCAGCTCTGATTTGGATCTTAATTCGGTTAGATATTAACCAACTATGAGAAGGACAAAAAAATACGCTTATCCTTTTTGAATCTCACTCCTTCAAAATTCACGAATTCTTGCTTTGTATCAATTTCAACAGCACAAATCTTATTACTCTCAGCAGAAGACATCACAAGTAATTTCGGATAGTTATTTTCTATGATAAATTAGGAAAGTAGGGTAGAAAGGTGTTCATCGGAGGTAATTTACCAATGATTCTGGCTGAGTTTCTTTGGGATCTACTATGTATTTCGTCTGTTTTTGAGTTTACTTCCTCAAGGACTTGTTTAGTGGATGAATCTAAGGCATCTCCACCATTAAGACTAAAATTTTGGAGATGGAGTAAGTCTAAGCTTAGGAGAGATAGCAAACTTCTTTTGATTACTTATAACGTGATTTGGGAACATCTATCTGTGTATTTGGAGACTTGAGTTTTGAATAAATTGTTTGTTTTGATTAATTAAATAATTATCAGAGAGTGATTTAAGTCAATTAACTTAACCAAATTGAGTTCATGCTTACAATTTCTAAATCTTATCAAAGTATATTACAAACTCTAATTCATTGATATTCTGAATTCTTTGCACGTGATTTGCATGATTCTCTAAATGAAGCTCCTTATGAGGAGGCGTCTAGCATTAAATTAACAATGACGTACCTGATTTATGCTGATTTAGCTCCAAATGTTTTCTCTTTCCAGATTTAAAGATGAAACGGGACTCATTAGATCAGTTTAAGACATCAAGAAGGTCCTAAATAACTAATATTCATCTCGTGTGGTCAACGTCAATTCACTTCATATTTTCATCTTTTCGTGCGGTCTACGTCCCTCCAATATTCAAAAGAAACAGACGGACATCGCTTGACCTAATGATTAGATAAAAAGAAAAGACTTGAAAAACTTGATCAATTACCTCCATTTGCTGTATCCCCAGTATAAAGCACCTTCCCAGTTTTGAAGTCCAGCAATTTTACCGACGTGTCTCGAAATGCTGTTGCGAGCATATCACCCCTTGGACTCCATCTCACACAGTAAACCTCGTCTAAAAAGAAAGTTAATTAGCCATAAGGAAGGAAATATCATTAAAATGAATTCTACGTGAATGAATGTCATCAAAGGTTTTAACAATCTTCGATTCACGTTTGTTAAATATCTTAATATTCTAGTCTATACCAGCAGACGCTACCAGATTTCCATTGCTCTGCCAAACATCAATCCAGAACGTAGCGTCTTCAGAAATCAATAATAAATGTTAAAATGAAAGAAAAATAAATATAATAAAGGGAAGAAAGACTCAAGAGTCAAGACTCGATCAAAAAATAAAAGGAGAGAAACGTTACTTTTTTTCTCGGGATTTTCAATCGATAGAAAAAAGTGCGAAACAAATAATTTACATCCAATTTCAAGTCGGATCGCATACTTCAAAGTAAGAGTTTTCTTTTCGGCATCCAATATGTTGAATTGGCTCTTATATACTTAACGAATAATGAACGATCTCCAACATTGGTGCTCCATCTATAACGACCATACAAATCTAATAAATAACGATAAGAATGAATTGAAAAACTTCATTAGATAAAAGCGAAAGGATATTGCTGAAAATTTGAGTTACCTTCAGCACCGCTCATATTCAAATGGAAGTTGTAGCTGCTGGTATTGACATCAGGTATTAAGCATGTACCCCAGGAATCAATCGTTGCTATGGCCTCTCCAGTTGGATCGAAATCAAAACCCGAGACAAAGTGGCTGCGATTGATCGTGGATGATAATCAGATGATAGTTCAACCAAACAATTTTCAGTTACTAAAACGATCCTTGAATTGTGAATGCCATTTAGATTTTCTTAGCAGCTTCACATTATAGGACTCTTCCGTACAGAATATTCGAAATTGAATAAATGGTAAGAGATTTTTTGTGATAGAGGTATCGCAGCAAGGATATTCCTTCTGGAATTAAAAGTCAAGTCGCCTTGGCCAGTTACTAGTGAGATATTCCATAAATGTAAATAGTTTATTCATATCGATTTTACTTCGCACAACTTCTTCGAAAGAGTAGATTCTATTAACCTTTTTTTGCGAATATTGAAATATTTCCATGTTAGCTGATCTGGAGTAGTGATGATTGAGGGAGACAAGTAAGTTTGTATTAGGGATTTCCCTTACATGTGTCCATCAGCCTAAAACAATCGTTAGATTGGAGCTACTCTGAATGCATAAAGCACCATTTGGGATTTGAGCGCTTTGGAAAGTAGAACAGTTTTGTTTTGTGTCAAGCTCTATGGCACTTATGTAGTTATTCCTGCGTGAAGACTTGATTATTCGGATCTCCTGATCACAGAATGAATTATTTTTGGATAGAAGAGAGATCTCGTATCTGAAGTTTATCTCACTATCTATCTGCATCTCGCTTTTGACCCCACATTATTCTTCAAGTACTGTGGGAGCAAACTTTTGCTCTTCTGTTGTCTTGTTTGTTGGTAACATTTTTTTTTTTTCACAGAGTGAAAAAAAAACTGGATCAATAAATAAATTTTATTTGGCTTATCAAATAAATTTCCAATACGTAGCTCAAAGCTTTGGAGTTAAATCAAAATTATCGTAATGACAGTGTGGTTTCGCTTCGAAGAATCACCGAAAGAATCTGCTAATGCGATATTAGTTAACAAAAGAGCACTACAAAGGTATGATTAGTATCCAATTTTAATCCAGAGAATAGCGAGCTCTAATTTCCTTGGTAATATTTCAATCTATGAATCTCAATTTACCTGAGTGTCGTAATTTGTAGTCGAAAGCATTTTGTAAATTCTCATTGTTTCATTTATTTAATTTGAGTAAGAATTATTATCTCGTTTTTCTAAAATGACTAATAAAGGCATTATTCTGCTTGGATTTCTCAATGCCTTTATCAACAGGCCAAAAGGGCTCGAAAAAAGATTTTTTCTGTTGTAGTGAATCTATTTATCATCATTCAACTACTTTCTAGTAGAGTCTTTCTTGTTGGTTTTCAAAATTTTAACACATTGTTCTTATTTCGGATAGGCATATTCACTCCTGATGAAATAATATGCAACCATACACGTTCACGAACGACTACAACTCAGCTTAGCTAGTTTTTATCTCATATCCGTCCTGTTAACACTTTCCTCGCTTGAAGCTGCAGAATTTAGTCCGCATTTAAACGAAACAGATTGACATTGCTCCGTCTATTAATTTATCAAGTATTCAATTTTAACCTTCCTGTTCAAATTTACATCCATCTGGAGTGACCCCAGTGTAAATCACATTCTCAGTCTTCAAATCAAACAGATTTACGACCGTATCTCCACCTGCACTTGCGAGCAGGTTTCCATTTGCACTCCACCGCACGCATTTGACATGAGCTAAAAGCAGTAAAAGAGAAAAAAAATAACGCATAAAAATTCTACCTCCATGAATGCCGCCGATGCATTTGACAATTTTCGATTCTCTTTTATCGAATATCCTGACTTTGGCATCCTCACTACTTGACGCGAGCAAATTCCCATTGCTTGGGCAGACATCAATCCAGTATGTCGGGGCTATAAAGCGTAAATATCAAAATTATAATATGGCTTTCAGAAATTAACTATCATCATCGTCTCCAAGAAGAATTGGATTCGTGAAAGTTAACGCCTTCTTCTCAACGTCGAGGATATTGAGCATGCTGCTGTGATATTTTATGAATAACAAGGACTCGCCAGAATCTGTGCTCCATCTACAGCGACTATCATTGTCTAAAATTGATAATAAGAATGCCACTTTGATTCGGATGAAGGAATTTTGGACAAAATTTTGTCTCCCGCTCAAAAAGTATATTAGAAGCTAAAATTCTACACTTACCTGCCTAACCTGCCTACATAGCTAGAGATTCTATCAAATAGATTGCCTAGACCTAGTATTTCTATGCCTCATATGTCATGAGAGGCGAAAATTTCATAATGAAAGAGGAAAAGTAATTGCTAGAAAAGAACGGTCATGTTGAAAATGTAATTACCTAAACCCCCCATATCTACTGCGTAGTAGCAATTGTCGGTATTCACATCTGATATGACGCACATCCCGTGCGGTCGATAGCCGCTATAAGTTCTCCAGTACAATTAAAGTCAAAACCATTAAGAACATTGACTAGACAAGAGGAAGATAAATGAGTCAAGTGCTCAGGAAAAAATCATCGATTACATTTATTAATGACAAATTGAGAAGGCCACTTTGATTTTTTTAATAGTTTCACACCATAACTATTCTCTTGGCTGGAATACTCAATAGTAAGTGATACGCTATTTTTCCTAGAAGTGAAATTGCACCAAGAGTATTTCTTCTTACACTATATGTCACATCTCCCCATGCAACTCCTAAATGTGTATCCCATAGTTATTTCGTTATAAAATAAAGAGAAGGAATTCAAAGTTATAAAATATTTAGAGGAACTTTTGAGCCATTTTACCTCCGCAAATTTCGCCAAAAGAGTAAATTTTCTTGACTGCTTTTTGTGAGAGATCAAATACTGACATATTGGCTGATCCAAGAGTGTGATGGTTGAGTGAGACAAGTAATTTCGTGCCTGGAATTCCTTGTACATGTGTCCAAAAGCCTAGCAATATACAAACAATAATATTTTAGTATTCACGTGGGAACAAAAGTACCTGTTTCAATTTGTACTCCGACAAAGTCCGCATAGTCTTGCTGTGTTTCAAGTTCTATGGCGCGGATATTGTTATTCCTGAACGAGGACCAGACCAACAGAGTTTAAGAGGTAGAAGATACGTCTTCTATTTAAAAATAATAGATATTAGCTTATGGTCAAGAGTTTGAAGAGTTGAAAATGAGCATTCCATAGAAAAAAGCGTTTATATAGAAGCTTTGTCAGTGTACCAGTCTGTAGAGACTTTTTGGGCAAATCTGCTGTTGACAAGTCGCTTTTGGATCCTTTTGATCCTTTTGATTCTTCAACCACCCCAGAAGTTGATTTCTGGGCGCCGTTAATTTCTATTTTTGATAGCATCGCTCTTTAAATTGATTAGGTTAGACAAGGAAATTTATTTATTCGATAATTAAAACGCAAAACAAAACTCAAGTAAAAGGCCAAATAAGTCATCCGTGAAGTGACAATTGGAGTAGTCTCGAGAGAATCGTCTGCAATAGCTTTCCGGGGTCTCAAATCTGCACTCCTGTACTATCAAAGCTTTTGTTCTAAATACTTACGAAAGAAATTAACTATCCGATGATTAAAATCGTAATTTTCTCCGGCTCTTTCCCGACGGTTCAATTTTTTTCCCCATTTACTCCATTTACTCAGATGAAAAGTTTGCTCAGTCCAAGTCTATGAACTAGTGTCTTGGAAATATGGGAAATTTTTTCCATATTCGTTTTGAAAAAACTGCCTTTTTCCGTAAGAGGGTCCCTACTTCATATATAAGCTAAGTTGGAAAATCTATTGTTCTCTCTCTCTTTTTTCCTGATGTATTTGAGCCTCAAATCGTATTTCACGATTTTATTTGATTTGGACAAACTTTTCTTTATCATTAAGATGCGAGAGTGAGTACTTGGATTTATCGAATTTAATGAGTTTGTAGAGGATTATTAGAAATAACCTCCGTTCAATGTGGTAATGTTTGTCGTAATGTTAATTTTTTTACTTCATTCGTCTTATTTTCAATGAGATATGAAGATGCATTACAACACCTTCTTAATCCTTGCTTAAATGAAACAAACCGACGTAGCTATGGCAAAAGGTGACCCCTCTGAGGAATAAAGCACCTTCCCCGTCTTGAGGTCCACTACTTTTGTCGCACTAGCGGTGGATGAACTCGCAAGCGTGTCTCCGCTTGGGCTCCACCTCACACAGTGGATGATACCTATAAAAAAAAACATTAGGACTGAGTAATTATTATAAAATAAAAATTTCACTCGAATGGATTCCATCAAATGTTTTGACTATTCCTGATTCTCGTTTGTCAAATATATTGATCTTTCCTCCTTGACCGCATGACGCCAGTAAATTGCCGTTGTTCGGGCACACATCAATCCAATATACGGAAACTATGAATAATAAATAGTTAATGGGATCCAATACAGGAAAAAAAGCAACATAGATATAATTATACAAGAAAGAAGGAATATCAACAAGTGAAAAAGGATAATTAGTCCAATTACCAAGCCAAGGCTCTAGTTGAATAGGATTTGACAAAGTTAAGGCTTTCTTCTCGACGTCTAAGACGTTGAGTTTATTCAGATCAGACTTCAGGTATAAGAAGGGTTCTCCAGGAGCAGTGCTCCATCTGCAGCGGGCATAATGATCTCCTAATTATAGATAAATTTAAAGAGTCTCTCTTAGCTAACCAAGAATTCAAGAAAAAGAGAGACAGTTGGATAAAAGACATTTGTTGCACTCTGAGCTACCTTGACCTTCTATCTTCAGATTAAACTTGTAATTTTCAGAGTTCATTTCTGTGATCAAGCATATTCCGTACGTGTCAACAGTTGCTACGGTCTCTCCAAGAGGATCGAAATCAAGGCTAACAGTCCAATTCACTAAATTAATGTATACATAACAAAAGAGAAGTGTTTAATCAAGTACAAAAACCCTGGTGAAGCCATTGAGATTTTTTCAAGAACCTCACGCCATTACTATTCTTCTGTCCAGAATATCCAATATTCCATAAGTAATAGGCTGCTATTTCTCCCATAGGGATCGCACCGAGAATACCTCTTCTTGAATTATAGGTGACATCTCCTTGGCCAGTCACTAGAGAAAATTAGAGTGGATGTTGACTAAGTAAATTATTACATCCCTGAACTTCCTCGAATGAATAAATTTTCCTTGCCATTCTTTGTGAGAGGTCATATATTTCCAAATTTGCAGCTCTGCAGCCAGTATGATTAGCCGAAACAAGTAATTTAGTATTCGGGATTTCTTTCAATAGAGGGTTGCCACCTGGAAAAGTGAATATGGGTATTTTGGGTCTATTTGACATCGGAAATACCAGCAGGTGACAGTTGAACTCCCTTGAAGTTGGTATAATTTTGCTTCGTGTTGAAATCGATAATGCTGATGTTGTTCTCCAGTGGTGAGCACCAAGCAAGTAAAGTTGCAGAAGGTGGAGAGGCCGTTTCTATTGTCCAATATAGGTTAAATAATGTATGTGACCAAGAGAATTTGATGACCAAAGAAAATGAGAATATAAACAGCAAAACGAGTATTTAATCTTGAGAGAATTGCATACCAGTTCTTAGAGATTGCATAACTAATTCATCGTTTGCCACGTTACTTGCGACTTGTTTTGATTCTTCGAGATTTGTAGGAACAAAGCTCTGGCTTTCTGTTGTCTCATTTTTGAGCTCCATTGTTTTGTTAGCTTTGTTATTAATTGAGAGTGTGAAGAAAAATTTTTATTTGATTAAGGAACTCAATTTTGAATCATTAAAAAGGAAACCAATTAGCTTCAAGTCTCAGCTTTTTCTTCTGATTTATTAGGGATTTTCGATAAAAATTTGCAGTATTGATGGAGCAAACAAGCTTTGTTGCAAGAGATATAGATTAAGGATATATTCTACTGTTTAAAGCCAGGGTTTTTCAAGACTCCACTAAATGTCCCGGTTTGTCTTGTCAATGCTAGTGTGTGGTGGAAGTTACCCTCGAAAAATTTCTAAAGCATGGCAGCCGTAACGAATTGATGATATATATCCTCTCAAAATTCGGCCACCAAAAATTTTCATTTGTTGAATAAGCTAATATCGCAATCAATCTTTCAAATATCCTAATATGAGAATTATTATCCATGTTGAGGGTACGGTTTGTTTCTTTCTGAACGATTGTTATTGTATCTAGACATGAATGTAGAATGAAAATATTGAAATTGAGGATGAAAAAAAAATTTTTTGTAGTGATGAATAAAAAATAGTCTTTTCTTTTATTTGTTTCAATACTGTCTATTTTGAATACGAGTGAAGAGAAAAAATATGAAAAGAGAGAAAGTATATTAGCACTTGTTACCAATCTTCTCTTGGAAATTTCAGACCGCTGGAATAAAATCAGACAATCTTTTCTCAGCTGATAATGATGATCGAATTTTTATCTGGTGTTTTTTGTTATTGATGAGGAAAGTACAGAATTGATCATTTTCTGAAGAAACGGTCAAAGAGCTATTTGTTCATGGTTGTTTTAGATAGATATATTTGATCTCCTTAATTATCATTTGATTCCGAATGATACTGCTATTAATACGGAAAGAATCCTCAAAAGTGTAGAGTACGATCTCGCTAACACATTTTACTAAAGATTTATTCTAAAAGAGATCTAACAAGAATCGCCGTCTCCCTGAATCCAGAGAAATCATTTCTTATTTGGTTTTTGGTGAATGCAGGCTATCTGGAAAATCATTTGATTATTGTGTTCTCTCTGATCATTTCTTGAGTTAATCCAGAGGTAAAATTCAAGAATCAAGATGATCAAAGTAACAAAGTAACGAAGTATCCCTGATTTCTTGAATAGCCAAAATTTTAAAAGGAATAATGATATCAAGCTTCGAGGTAATTTATTTAATTACTAATTGCTTCAGAAAATGAACCATCAAGTTATCGACTCTCAATCCTGAAAAGAGAACGATCAGAAAACAAAAAGGCGTCTCAGCTCGGGGACTTTGATCTTTCCCCTCCCTCCCACTCTTAATTTAATATTCCGAGTTTTTCCTTCCAACAATAAAGATGAGTCTGTTTTGGCTTAATTTGCTTAAGCTTGCATAGTTTGCGAACTCCGAAGTTGTTGGTCTGGTCTTATAATGATTGATGAATTCGCGTAGAAGTCTTGGTTGGAATTACTCACAACCCCAAGCATTTCATTATCTTTGTTTTTTATAGGATTTTCGCATTTATATCTCACTCGCCGTAAACATTATGCTATGGACAGAAAGCAAAGACAAACTTGCTCTCGGCTATTGGGATATTCAAGGCCGTGCTCATCCTGTCAGATGGCTATTAGCTTATTACAGAATCGGCTGGGAAGATAAGCAATACAAAGATCGAAGTGAATGGTACGATAAGGACAAGCCAGCTCTTAGCAGTGACTTTCCTAACTTGCCTTATATCAAGGATGGTGACCTCGTAATCACCGAAACGTTCGCGGTTTTGCATGCAATTAAAACCGGAAACAAAGACCTCTTCGGCAAAAACACTCTAGATGCTATCAAGCTATCTCAGCTTAGCAGCTTTATTGGTGATGCTAGAAACATCTTGAAGGATCTCTTTTTAACAAAGAATTTGAAAAGGTCCAAAATGACTTTTTGAACGAGAAAATCGCACCGTTTATGACCAAGCTTTCGAAAAATCTTGGCGGCCAAGAGTATCTTATTGAATATCTGACTTGGGTTGATTTCTTCGTATTTGCTATCGTCGATGTCCTGCGTCGTATGAGCCCAGAACTGTAGCGAACTGGCCGAGCCTGGAAAAATATCATGAGAGATTCAATAACAATGAGGGAATTCAAGCGTACCGAAAGTCAGAAAACTATCCAAAGCTGTTCGGTAAGACATTCGTCTGGACTGGAGAAGAGTAATTATGACCTTGCGTGCATATTTGCTGATGCAAGATTAGAATATATATCTAAATTATTATATTTTATAAATGGTTGTAATTCATATAACAAATCTTTCCGTCAATAAGAGATCACACATGAGATAATTTAAGAAACCATCTAATAAATTGCTGAAATGATATGAACATTATGAAAAGCCATGATAGATCTAAGATAAGTAAATCAAGAAAGTAAGAAGATATCGAATTTAGAAT
>ENA-UOTX01000925-UOTX01000925.1-compost-metagenome-genome-assembly--contig:-NODE-925-length-26587-cov-4.647642_pt1 | contig 26587 bp, 9 predicted proteins | sample MGYA00238143_ERZ746982 | MGnify/ENA primary metagenome ERZ746982 (study PRJEB28758, sample SAMN06268862) | compost metagenome | isolation source: single cell | place: USA: California, Emeryville, Joint... | reverse complement strand
TGTTAAACAAACTATGGGGATGTTCGGACTCACATTCATTCTTTTTACGCGACGAGTCCTCGTTCCCAGAAGGAATATCAATAAAGGATCCATGTGAAGACGTCTTCTTCTTCTGCTGTTCTGACTGCTGAAATTCCAATTCAAGTTCTTTTTCTTTCTCCATGGGATCAGAATCAGCTTTTGAAAAGGAGGCCTTAATAAAGAGTACTACGAGCAAACCCAAGTAGAGAGTTTCAACTAGAACAAACACCAGGAAAAGGGCTTTTGTTAATTTAGGTCCGGGTTCTAGATCGACAATAGAAATTGCAGTCAGTGTGATTATCGTGTTCACAACCAGCTGAGATATCTCCAAAAAGTTTAGGTATTTATCTTTGTATGGGCAGGTAGTTTCCGTGAGATAGAAACAAATTCCAATCAAACAAACGTTTATCAAAGCTTTATTATAATAATCAAATGGCAGAAACGCCGAGGTTACACATAGGACGAAATTTCGAAAGTATTTAACGGCATCCCATTCCTGATAGCTCTGTTTATATTGCTGCACCATAAACTTAGGAATCAATTTTCTCTTGGAAAGAGATAATTGTTTTGAACTTTTATAGTTACTCCAAAACGTCCAGAGGGGTATTGCCACACACCAAAGCATAAATAAAGGCATTATTAAACCAAACTTCACGCCTTGATACCAACTCTCGTTACATTCCAGCAAGAGCGCGCCGCTGAATCTGGTTTCAGTTCCAATTTTCACACAAGCAAGCCCTCTAAGAAGCTGTTTTGTCATTCCAGGTATCAGCAAATAGAGAATAGTGGCGGCAACTATCTTGAAGTATTTCTTTACTTGCAAATCCCGCTTAAAGGCCCTACATGCTAGCAAGATGGCGAAAAAAGCAAATCCAAAAAACAGCGGCAAGCAACTCACCATTATCAGTTTCTTGTACTCTGGAGAATAGGATGAAGACAGTGACAAGACACAATCGAAAACCGTAGCGCTCTTAGAAACGTCTCCAATGGAGAGAAATTCAAAGGGTTTTGTGATTTGGTTCGGCCATGAGAATTCTCCATTAACAGCTATTGAAGTGAACTGGAAGTATCCATTCAGAAGTTTGAGATACCCTTGTGTTTTTATGAGTTTGCCTGACTCTGCTTGGATATTAACCCAGATATTAAGCGAGACGAAAGCAAGATACCCGAGAGCAATACTCAAGAAGACTGGGCTAACAATATTGTTAGAAAAGCATTCGAAACATTCGCCTCCTCCTAACACGAAAAATCGCTCTCTATTTCCTTCACCTCCGCTTCCTGCTTGCGGATTTTCACTGGTGCAGGTTTGGCAAAGTGGTCCGGAATAACCAGCTTCGCAGTCATATCCAGTCCCTTGAGGACAGGCTTCTTCAATCAGGCATCCATAGATCTCCATGCTGCGGTTGTCGGATCTCCAATAGCCTGATTTGATCGAAGTATTGGCTCCTCCGTAGCAGATAGCGTTGTTAGGACACTTGTAACATGTGTTATCTGATGGATCGAAAGAGTAGGTGCCGGAAGGGCAAAGTCTACAGTATTGTTCCTGTGATGTGGTGACTTTGGATTCTCCGAGGACGCAATCTCTGACCTTGAGATGGATAGAAAACGAGTAAGTTTTATTAGAGTACGACTCGTAGGAGTGATATGCAAATGTTTTTGGACTTGAAAAAACTCCTGAAGGAACTCTTATGCTTAAAGCGAGTGAATCTGGTGATAACGAGTTCACGATGACGCGCTCGAATGTGAGAAACCCTCCAGAAATGTAGATCTCTTTGAGTGAAGCTAAATCTGGAGAGATGCTATTGGTGTTTGAAGGGTCCGTGTTACTAATCCTCTCCAGACCCAAATTTGCAGCAGCGTGCAAACTTAGAGCGACTTGCCCAAACAGATCTATTGCTCGTAGAGAAAATTTCATCGGGATGGGCTGCCTAGAAGCAATGTTATTTAACTCCAAGATTGAGTTAGTTGTATTTGAATTATAAACGACAGCTCCATTGGTCGAATCAGTTATTTGGGCAACTAATCTCACTGCATTTGAGGCTTGGTTGTTTCCGTAGTAGCCTGCGCTGTTTCCGCTCATCAGGACACTTGCTGCGTCCGTAACAACCATCTCATTTTCCATGAAGATAGCTCCGCCGCTGATGCCGGCATAATTGTTCTTGAATGAACTTTTCGAGATGGACACCCCATCTTTCATTGAACTATTATAATAAAGACCTCCACCTGACCGTGTAGCATTGTTGTTGGAGAACGTTGTGTTAGTAATGTTAGAAATAGCGTTCGAGATCGCAAGGGCTCCGCCGTTGTTAACCGCTGAATTAAATGCCAACGAACTGTTTCTTAGAACCAGGTAACTGGGATTGCTCAGGTCGTTATTTATCATATTGATCGCTCCTCCGCTCTCAGACACGGAGTTATTAGAGAAAAAAGAATTTACTATTTGTAAATTCACAAAATCTTGGCAGTCAATGAAAGGTCTTTGTAATCCTGCAATTTGGCTCAAAGACCCCTCCAAAACCTCTGCTTGAGAGAAATTGGAATCCGTTATTACCAGATAATTATTTCCGCCTTTTGCAGCTATGCATCCTCCAACACTGCGAGTAAAAGTCGAACTTGCTATGGAAACGTTCGCATTTGTCATCATCATGCAGCTCGCATAATTTGCGCTGTAGATATCTGAAAGTGCGCTTTCAGATATGATGACCTGACTCTGATTGAGATTCAACACTCCGGTTTTCCCTTCTGAAGAAACATTCTTCGCAACGAAACGAGAAATTTGCACTTCAGTTGAATCGAATATATCCACTCCACAGGCGCTAGCCTGTATCTCGCATGACGATGAATCAATCGTAAGATTATCAGCTTTGAAATCACTGCTAGTAACTGAAAAGATCGAGCCTCCATAGGACATCGATAGGACCATGTCCTGAATAGCAACGGTGCTATTAGAAATGTAAACGGCGGACACTTCGCTCTGAATCCCCTTAATTATCGTGTTATTAAATGCCACAATGGAATCTGTGGCAATGTAGAGGGCGGCCCCTATGACAGCTTGAACATTTTCAACACTCAAATTAACAAAAGTGCCACTTGAGCCCTCGATAATTGTCGCGAAGCTCCCGCTAACAGAGCTCGCTATGTTCAGTGCCGTAATATTTTCTGCATAGAGCATCGATCCTTTTTGTAAGAAAAACACTGCACCGTCATAGAGGGTCTGAATACCGTCGAAATGCGAGTTCGTTATTTTCAGTATTGACCCCTCGGTCAAACTAATGCTCCCGATCACGGAATATCCTCCCGAGTATGTGCAATTATCGATATTAATGTTACTTGCTTGTGCAAGTATCAATGATCCTGCCCACATCTCGGTGATATTATTGAAAACAATATTTTTTAGAGTTAAACTCACAGGGCTCAAGAGGATGAAGCCCGCGCCTCCAAGCTGATTTACGATATTGCTAATAACGCAATCTCGTACTTCAATTTGCAGCGACGAAGGCTGACTCGCATGCATTAGCACGCCTCCGACTATTCCAGTGAGGTTCGTAACTGTGTTGTTAGAAAAAACGAGTCTTGAGCCATTCATCAGCCGAGAGTTGATAATTCCTCCCATCTGGTAGGAAATATCAGTAAATCGAGAATTTTGAACTGTGAGGTTGACGTTCGAGATAGATACAGTCGCCATAACTGAAGCCATTAATGCCATGCTGGAAGTAAAGGAGCAGTTATCGATTAAGAAGCTCCTCCCAGAGGCAAATAGAGTATCAATTATGCTATTTGTTAAAAAGACCAAATCACCTCCAGAATTCGCGCGGTTTCCATTAAATCTCGTATTGCGAAGGGTGAAATATTGTATTGCACCCACAAATGCGCCTCCGGCGCTCAAAGGAGACCCGAAGAGCGTGTCATCTCCTTGAGCGACATTAATAATAGGCGTATTATTAGCGAAATACGAATCTTCGATATTTACCAAGAAATTGGAAGTAAAGATACAATTCGAGAGAATTCTCGCATGATTATCCATGAAATGTGATTTTGAAATCCAAAGCTGACCTTCGAGACTTGGTGTGGTGACACAAGGAGATCCGCCTCCTTGTATGGAAGTAGGGGGAATTGTGTATTCCACGGAGTTATTCTGAAAGGTCGAATTAATAATTTGAACGGGGGTTTCTGTTGCGAGAAACAAGGTCGCTCCAGAATATGTGGGATCAGTGTAGTATCCATTGAGGTTCTGAAATAAGCAATTCTCTATCAATAATAATTGTGTAATGGCTCCTATGTTGAGGTTGCTTATGAGCGAGCTAAGTGTCGAATTTGTGGAAGCAGCAAACATCGCGATGGCGTATCTGGTGGCGAAGACTCCATCGAAAGTGCAAGAAGTAAAGTTTATAGAGTAAACGTCATTCATCAGAAAGACTGAACCGATATCAGAAGAGAGATTTCCGAACTGAGAGTCGCTTGCGGTCACCGATAAAGCAGAATCCACATTAAACCAAACAGCTGCAGTAATTTTTCTCATTGTGACTTGAATAACTGAGAGATACGATCCTAGAGCCGCGATATTGGCTATTCCTCCTGGCATGTTTACGTTGGAAATGGCGACATTTACAAAAGTGACGTTTGATGGGATTATTCCTTCAGAACTGAACAAAAAAGCGCTGCTCCCGTCGGCGTCTTCAGAACTTCCTGGTGGTATGTGACTGACGTTTACAATTTGTGAGTCTGTGAGTGTGAAATTTGTCTGCGAAGAATCTGATATTAGCATAATAAATGATTGAGTGCCCTTCAAATCCAGCGCTGATATTGAAACATTTTCGATTGTCACCGCACTATCTTCAGCTTTCAGCCCAGATCCAGCAATAGAAACATTAGCAATACCAGAGTTCTTCATGATGATTGATGATAAATTTTCGAGAAGAATAAGAGGAGTTTCTTGCGCGGCTGAAACGTTTGATATCATACACCCATTAGATATCGTTATGGAAGAACTGTCTTTCGCGCAAATGAGAGAGGCAGTCTGCAAAGAAGTTGTTTCAGCCTGGATCATTGAATGGTCTAAAATGAATTCTGCTTCGTCCGATATCTGGAAAACGCAAGACGAAACGATTGTGGAATCTCGAAACAATAAATTTATCCCTTGAATCGTAAGAGTAGCTCCAGAAAAAATCAGTTGAGCGTTGCCGGAGAGAACGACCGTTGAATAATTGGTCGAGGAAGGCGTTGAAGTGACAATTGTGAGGCTGGTGGTGAATGAAAAACTCAGATTTATATCTTCGTATGTTTGGCCAGGAGTGAGAACAATGGTATTAATAGTAGGCGAAGAAGATTGGGCAGCTTGTAATGCATTAGTTAAAGATGCAAAAGGAGAAAATTGATCTCCGCTGCCATTCGATCCTGAATTGTCCACGTATATGGTTATAGCATCTGTCAAGATGGCAACCAAAGCCAGAAGAAAGAGTTTGTATACGATATTAACACAAAGCAGCATAAACGAAACCTTATTTAATTTTCCACTCAAGTATTTTAAAGTGTGTTAAAATCGATGAATCAATATTCACTACCAATTCGAAATTGCTTCAGGAGCTTTAATTAGTTCAAATTGGATGATAGGATAACGTATCTAATTTTTTATAGGTCACTTTAGAAAATAGCGATCGTTTGAGATTAAATGTAAATAAAAAGAAAATAAAAGTCCTAAATAGCTCCCTCCCTGAAATATCTGTGACCTTCATTTTAACCAAAGAGACAAATGTCTTTTGAGCGCAGCTAGTGGAATCTATGAGCATTTTCTAACACCTAAATCGAAAAAATATCTAGCAAAGAGCATCTTTTCAAATTTTTGTGATCTTAAGTCTCCAACTTTCTTAAAACAAGCTCTTAAATAGTTCATCCGGTCTTTTCAGGCCAGACTTGAGTCAAACTGCCCTGCTAGTCAAGTAGCTACTCATTACGAATTTTTCGCTGTAATTCCCTATAAGAGAAATATAACAAATTTGAGGCTAGGTGAAGTTAAGCTGACTAATGGTAGATGTGTACGAAGATTAATTGTTCAAAATACCCCTTTCGGAGAAGTTGATCCATATGATAATCAGTTGCTTCATTTCCAGATGTAATGCCGAAGATTTCCGAAAAGAAAAATACATAAATTTCCCTTTTCACCTACAATTTCATTGATATACAACTTCACTCGTGAAGCAATATGCAATAGCGTGTCGAGGATTCAAATATATGTTTCAGAATTCTTGTTATTTATTGCAGTATAATCTGCTAATTTGCCGTAAAACTATATTATGAAGTTGTTGCAAGGCTAATTTAAGAAGTTTTTCCAGTTGAATCAGGAAGATGAACTAGGCAAGAAGATTTTGTAGGCTAACTTGTTCAAATCCGGATGCTATAATGAGCTAATAGAAAAGCTGTCATCAAGCAAAGCCAGCAATTAGCAATAAGCCATTCGGCTGCAGTAACTACAGACCAGTACAAACGAAATCCAAGAAATAATGAAATTAGATTTTTCTGTCTAGCATTTCAGCTCCATTAACTTTAGATATTTGAATCGCTTGAAAAGGTGGTAAGCATGTGTACTCTAACATGAAATCACAAGACAGACCGAGAGTTCGAAGAGAAAAAGCCTGGCATTACTGATTATGCTTGGAAGTAACTGAAGATCCGCTTTCGAAAAGCCTAATATAATATCGAATGTTCCATTTTTTTCACTCTGATACCTGTATTTGATTAATAGCTAGATCAAAATACCTTTCTATACAGACAGCAACGAAAATTAAATGCACACCCAGTAGCCCAATTTTTTTCGAAGCCAACTGATCCGTATCTTGCCAATTTAATAAATAAGAAACCTTCCCAGATATTTTTTCAACCGGAGCCTCATTATCAGTTCAAATTTTTCCTTCATGTCTTCAAAATATGACAAATGAATAAATTCCTCAAGAGCGCCCAAACCGACCCATTTATTTCATAAGTTGAGTATCATCCTCCTTAAGATAAGAAATGAACAGCATTTTGTTGATCAGACAATATAATCGTTTATTTTGTGTCCGTACTGAATATTCTCAGTAAATAATACTCGATGAGAATTTCTATTTTCTAAAATTTATTGCATATGTGTGCGATTTCCAGTACAAATTATCTTGAAACTTTCTGACTCGAATTCCAATCGATCTAATGGCCGTTTTGGCTCTACCTCATTGCCAAATGCTGGATTGCTTCAGTTCTTTGTAAAGATTAGAAAAAACAAATCTCCAAAAGGCCTTTCTTTGAAATCTTAGTTATTTCGTTCCAAAATATGCTTTCGACCAACAAAGATACCCTCTCCAAGCAGAACAGCCACCCGCTTCGTCCCATCCAAATCAATTTATACGAACAAGGGAAGAACGAGAAATCAAAAAATCTCTCAGCGTCCAAGAGTCAGAACACCCTTCACGTCAAACCTGCTGAAGTGTCCAAATTAATCCAGCACATCAGCTCCAAGCCTCTCAATGTTCAGGTCGTGGTCAAAGACCAGCAAGTCCAAAGCTCCAGCACCAACGGATCTCAAGCGAAAAAGGACCCAAAAGCGAAAAATCTTGAAGAAGAGAACAAATTGCTCAGGGAACGGCTGCAAGCGACTCAACGAGAACTTGAGTCAGTTAGTAATGAATATAAAAAGTTTAAGGAGAGATGCCGATGCTCGTCTGAGAACCAAGTTATTGAGTGCTCTGAGAGACAAGCTGGAAAAGGAGCGGGATTATCCCTGAAAACTTCGAAAAAAGATGCTGAGCCAGCGGAAAAAGAAGGACAAACGCCAAGCTTCAGACGGCCAAGTCAGCCGCTGATAGGAAGAGAAAACTCAACAGAAGACCCTACTCATGCCACTCAAACATTAAATACGTCTGCTACGAGTCAAAACGCAGGTAGCATGGCCATGGCAAACAGTCTAATGAATCTCTCAGAAACTGAGAAGGAAGCCTATAAGAACCAGATTGTTCTAATAAACAAAATGGTTAACGATCTGATTCTCAGTCTGGATTCCATGCGTCCGAAAACAGTGACTTCCTTTAACTCGATACCACCGGAAGACCTATCGCACCCGAAATTCGTCGGAAAACTTGGCAAAGACGCAAACCTTTCTGGAAACTCGCAGCTCAGTCCGACAGAGAAAATCAATAACGCGAATCTGAAAAAGAACTTAGAGCTTATCAAGTCGAAAATAACTGAACTTGAGAAATTTAGAGGAGAGGAAACCCCCAAAGCCGAACCAGAAAGAAGGAAGTCACCTGGACGCGCAGTCTCCAGCGGAGACGCTCGGAATTTGTATTACAATCAGACAGATCGGCTAGTAACCCCGCCCCGTAGTCGAGAGGTCTCGACGTTTATGAACAGCCAATCCATGAATTCACTTGGTAAAGAGAAAACGTGATATTTTTCTTAAATATTTTCTTAGATTTGACCCCAGAGAAAGGCCATTATTACAAAGGTGAGTATCGACCGAACACCGCGACGAACGGATTGATGCAGAAACTGATGAATCTTAATAACATTCCTCAGAAGAACGGAGATTATATGTCCGGTGAAGATACAAATCTTTCTTCTAGCCGAAGACTAGACACTTCTCCCTCAAATAAATCTCCAACCGCGAGTAGCTCGCAACTCCATGACCTCAAAGAGATTCATACGAAAGGCAAGAGCACACTTACTCCGCGAAAAAACTCCGGATTGGCATTTGTTTCTGCCATTCCGAACTTAAAAAAATCCACTAGCTCAATGGATTTGAGAGATAATACTTCCAACGGTGAGAAAAACAATGGGATGAATACTGCAAGAGATGGTGGTTATCCTAATCTCGAGAGAAGTAATCTCACAAGACATACCTGGATGCTAGGTAGCGACTCAAATATGTTGAAAAAGAATGGAGACGTTCACAGTGATAAACTCTTAGCCAGCAAGCAAAACATTAATAACTATTGGAGTAAGACAAATGACGACAAGACTCATCAGCCTTGCAGAGACTACGCCAAAGACCTCGAAGAGCGCTTGAATCTCCAAGAAACGCAGCTAAATCAGCTAATTATTAACAAAAAGGACCTATTGCAGAGATTAGATCGTCTAGAGGGTCGCTACTACGATAATAAATTTGGAACTCCGAGCCCTTCAAATTCAATGAACGACATTTCAAGGCTACTAAACCGAGAGAGCTCTCAGCCAATGGAAGGTACTGAGAGAATAAGATACCTCGAGGATCAGGTTTCTCAGCTTCGGGGACAACTTGAGGAACTGAGGTATTTTATTAGGCCTTCGGCTGGTACCAGAAATGGCCTCGACAGCGACTGCGAAGACGACACGCAAGACTTAAAAAATGACCAGACGCCTGAGGCTGACAAGGAAAAAGGACTCAATACGTCATTCCATGACGAATGCATTAAACTTCAAACCGAAAACGATTTCGAAGGTTATCATGGAGTCAGATCGCTAGACTCTCTCGACCATAATGTCTTTGAGGAAATGCAAATGATTGTCAACCCCGAGAATTTCATCCAGAAAACCCCCTTAGAAGAACCGATCGAGCGAGTCCAAGACGAAAGAATTAACGAAATCGAGCGGCTGGTCAAACGCGAAGGCGAGTTGCTCAAGCAAAAAGGTGTGAAAGAATGCGGATTGGTGGTGGGTATTGATTGCACCACCTCGAATATCTTCACTGGAAAGAAATCTTTCGGAAATCGCCATCTTCATCATATATCGCCGAGGAAATTGAACTTCTATGAACGCGTCATCAGCATCATGGGAGGAATCGTTGATACCTTTAGCCAGGACGGAAGGTTCCCAGTGTATCTCTTCGGAGACGAGGCTACGAGAGATCAGACAGTCAGGCCACTATACCAAGACAAAAGCGGCTATTGCGAATGTTTTGGCGTGTCTCACGCTCTGGCTGAATACCGCAAACAGATTCCAAAGATCGGGTTCAGTGGCCCGACGTCATTCAGGCCGTTGATTGAAACTGCCATTCAGATTTCGAAAATAAAAAAGCAGTTCCAGTTGTTAATAATTATTGGTGACGGCGGCGTGACTGATATGAAGGAAACGATAAGGACGATAGTAAAGGCGTCAAACTTCCCGATATTCATAATCATGGTGGGTGTCGGTGACGGTGACTTCAAGAAATATCCAAAAGACCCTTGGCAAGGGATCAAACAACTGGAGCAAGAGCTGCCGCGAAGGAGATTTGCTAACTTCTTCTTCATACCTTTTAACAAAGGTATCGAGCCAAAAGAATTTGCTCAGAAAGCATTAGATAAGGTTCCGGAAGCGTACAGTTATTGTGTGGAAAATAATATGATTTGATGACATAATTAATGTATATAAAGACTTTCATAATGAATATCTGCGCCTCGGATGGTTTTCCATATCCACTGTTTCATGATTTATTGCAAGTAATTATATACTGCTCTAGAAATATCGGTGATATTTGTAATTCTCTTGATTAGACATTTAATATCATATCAACAATCTCAAAATTGAAGATAGCTCACTGCTAGTCCGTCATCTTTGTTGACAAAAAGGTCAGATTTTCTTTAATTCTTGGAAAATCATGAGCTAAGTGATTCTGTATTCGATTTTCTTTTTTGGTTTTTTCGTGTGAATTTGACAGAAAAATTGAAATCAAGCAAAGCTTCAGAATTTTATTAAAACTTTGTTTGCTGTGAATATGCATTTCAAAGGAAAAGGGAAATTATAGCAACGAACGTTTGTCTTAACTAAGGCAATGAGTAAAAACAATAGCAAGTAATACCTAAAGTGGGAAACATTGTTATTCACAGAATGATAAGTACTAGCACAATCTTAGCTAGTCTTATATTCTTATTCGGGCGAAAGGGGAAGGTCTTATGCCTGATTTCGGGTTTATTGCAAAGAGTTCTTCCAAAAAATTTGCGATTGTTTGTTTTTTCCCATGAGATAAGATTGTAAGACCTTAAAAGGTAATCAGTAAATGGTTTTTAAGTAAACATATTCCAGTAATTCAGGTCTTCAGAGACCTCTGTCACTGTTGGCTAGTTCTTCAGACCGGCCTATTTCATATTACTTTGATTATTCAAAAAACGGATCCTTGAGGAAATAAAAATACATTAACTTACGTTCCTCTTTCAAAATGAAAATTGAGATTCCTCGATTGCCAATTACATTAGATATAAATTTAAGAACTACGAACTCAGAAAAAGTTGCAATTAGCCACAACCCAATATTATATTGATTTTTTTTGTTTGGAATATCCAACCACTTTGTGTTGGCTAGGATATCAATATTCTCTTAGAGGCTGAAGTGCAGATAATCGTGCCTTATATTTAAGGATATCGAAGTTTAGATTCAACAATTCCAACAGAATCATCAGATAAAATGAGAATTTCGTCGGTTTGACAGGAAAGTATGTGAAGATAAGACGGCTTATTGATGAAAATGAAATTATTCCTAATGTAATAAATTTTAAAGGAGGGTATATCTGTCAGATTAATTTTTCTGTAAATTGTTCTGAGGATAGCTGATCGACCGAATGATGTCGAAGAAAGAAGCCATCTGTGCATAGAGACATCATATCCATGATCTCGCTGAGCGAGAAGACCTATGGTGAGTTGCGGTGAGTTGTTCACAGCATTAAGTATTGTAACACATGGCAAATCATTCAAGCAGCAAACATACTTTCAAGAAAGACAAAGTGCAGTCTAAATGATCCTTCATGTTACTTGGAAAAATTGAATTCGCTTGCAACTGGAATGAATTGATGTGGATCTGAGATCTAGATGTCGTGATATGAATATATAAAAGCTTTGGAAAAGCAGACATTCGTTGGCATTCCAATAGAGATGATGCTTCAAGGCTAAATTTTTGACTGCTCTCAGCAATATTATAGGAAATCAACACCTTTAAACCCGAAGGAAGCTGATATTTGAAAAATTTCTGCTCTAATCCTATTTTTTAAAATTTTTTTTTTTCAGTAATACATTTCCTTATAATGTTAAGTAAAATTTAAAAAATGAGAAATCAATTCAGAATTAGAATCATGAAGAGCTTCTCGAAGAAATTACATTGATTAATTTTTTCTGAGAGCATGTTCTTCTTCTTAACTTCCATTATTGATAACCATATCTGAGTGTCAATGCATTCGTACACCATCGACTAAGACAGCCTATTAGTTTTATGCCAATAAGATGCTTCTGTCGAACAAAATTCAACATTTCTACCGAAAATTCAAAGTTAGTATATAACCTTTTAGTTCCTAAAAGTTCGTTGATTTTTCGAAAGCAATTTTGGGCTATTAATTTTTGGTACAGCTACGCTAAATAAAGTTCACATCTGGTTATTTAAAAATCAGTTCTCCAAGTTAATCTCGTATTCACCACAACCATATGATGCATAAAAATTGTTATCAGTTAGCAATATTTCATTAAAGAAACAAGTTATCAATTATTAAATACTCTTATCTCTTACATTTTTTCTTAACCAACATGAGGGACCAGAAAAATGTCCTTGTTCGCTTTGCCATTAAGTTCAATCAAGCAGCTTCTAACTCTGCAACTCGGATTAACGGCCTGACTGAAAAAGTCATTCTGTTCTTATACCATCTGCTTAGACTAGCAGTGATTTTGGCTTCTTCTACTCTGAGCATCATTCCTCAGGGAAAAATTTATGGAGCTCTTGGGCACGTTCTGAGAGCATTCCAACTGGGTTTTTGGACAGAAATAGTTCCAATTACTTACACTGACTTTGTTGCATTTTTCTTTGCCGTGATGATCCTTGAGATTGCAGTGATTGGAATCTTCTTTTCCTTTGTATGGAGGAAAAAAACTGTTCCTAATTTCATGGAGATTCTGATGTCCTATCAGATCCTGATAGTCAATCGATACTTGATCTATCTTCCACTATACCAAAGCAGCTATTACGTGATTTTCAATGAGAAATCAGAGACGATATTTTACGTCCTTTCAATCTTCAACTTAACGATGATGACGATTCTCAAAGTTTTTTTCGCTATAATTTGGTATCGGCCAGCATACTCAACTGCGAAGTTCCTCGCTCAATATCGAAACAAAGAATTGAACGAGATGATTGGGTTTTTGATCATACTTGGAATTCGAATGTCAAATTATGATACAGCTTCGATAGTGCCAACTTATTTGTTGTTTTCAGGTGCCTGCATCCATTTAATCGCCTCATTATTCTACCCGACGTATTTATTTTCAGGACTCAATCGCCTTGATTTGCTTTGCCATTCTTTCACTTTTGGATTTACCTTGGTACTTCTACTTCAAGCAACAGTCTATGATGGCTCAAAAATGGAATTTCCGTTTCTCTTGGTATCCTCCTTCCTCTATTGGCTCTTGACCAATATCGATGGATACCGTAAGGAAAAAATGTTCAGATTACTCAATCAGAAGAAAACGCGCTCAACCTTGGCAATGAAAATTCTTCCTTACATCTATGAAGAATTTAAACAAGTTGATACAATGAATGGTAAATTGATTGAAGTAATACAACCGCTACTTGCTCATAGAACCGATAACAATAATGATGAGAAAGAGATTTTCTCCTCAGAAGAGTATTCATTGGAATCTGTTCCTCATAAGCATAAAGCACGCAAGGCCTTTTTAAATTTTATTTCGAAGAGCTATGAAGATTATTTCAAATCACCCAACGTATATCGGTCAGGAGTTCAGCCCATTATACTTGCGTATTTATTCTTCGTACGAATCATACTGCAAGACAATCTCAAGGTGCTATTTCTCATTCATGATTTCCGGAGAAAGTTGAAAGCAAAACGATTATCTTATGGATGGATGCTAGGGATCCAAGTCGCAGGGCTTGAAGAAACATGTTCTCACGAATACTTCTCCTTGAAATCTGAGCACGCTCTTGATACAAGTCGTGTATTTAAAATATTGAAGCAGTCTGATGAGCTTATTGTGAAGATGAGCTCCTGGGCTCGCGGCAAAATTGAATTTTTGGAGGAACTCAACGCTCCAACGGTAAAGCTGCAAGTCATCAGAGAAAAAGGATGTGGATTGGTCAAAGATAGCAGTTCTATTTTGGGATATGTGAGACGGCACCATGATATATTGAAATTTTCGAAAACGAAAAATGCAATGAAATTTTTTGCTGAAGAGATTTTGCAGGACCAGGATTATTTACCTTTTGATCTCAAAGCCATTGGTAATATGGCTTATAATACCTCGAGGCTGAATTTTGAATCTTTGGACACGTTTAAAATTGTTGAAAGGTTTCAAAATAATCACAAAAATCCGATATTTATGTTTGCTACCGAAGACTATGCAGGAGCGAGTGGGAAAATCACTCATAGTACCGAGTACTTAATCCAGCAGTTGGGCCACACTCAAGCCGAACTCAGCAATTTATATTGGACAGACGTCTTAGTAGCCGTTGACGAGAACCAGAGATCATCCAAGAATGATGACGATTCCTCAAATATCAGAAAAGATCGCGACCACATTAACCGAACTGTTCATCAGGCGATACTACGAAACCGCAATGGCGGATTCATTGCAATAAGAAGCACATTTCATCTTGATATCATTGATGATGTACCTTCTCTGGTGCTCCTGGGTCAGGAAGAGCCCACTTATCATCAGAGTTTCATCTTGTGTAAACTAGATGGAACAATTGAAGGGACAAGCAACATTTTCGCTCACACAATACCAGAGTCCACAAAATTCAAAGGGAGAAAGATCCAAGAAATTTTAAGCTTGAGCTCTTCTCCAGACTCTAGGCTGGCAGATCAGGACGAATCCATGCCCATGAAAGGAAAATTAGCATTGAGGATGGATGCATGTTCATCGAACTCAACTTTTGTACATCCCAAAGAAGTCAACTTTTTCATCACTTATTTCGACAATGTGATCCCCTCGAAAGAAGGCTACTACTTAATAAGTATCTACGAAAAAAATAACCCAGTTTTGTTCGGAATGACAAATTTAGTCAAGAATAATCGTACACGATTTTTTATTTCTCAACTGGAGATAAAAGCAGAAGCTCCACCGCTCAAAAATTCAAGGACTATCAGGACCCTAAACTTCGCCTCTACAGAAAATCTAACCACTAAGAAAGACGAATTGGAAATACGATCTACTGATGCTCTAATTGCTCCAGTTGAAGAGTCTTCATATTTCTTGAAAAAGGAACCAAAATTGCGCAAGCTAGCTACATTACTCGACTCAAAACATGGACTCAATCCTTTCTCAAGACAGGATGAAAAGAGTGAGTTTGCCTCAAGAGGGGAGCCACTGAATTCTCAGGAACTAAACATTGAAACCCAACAAAATTTCAAAAGCTTAGAGAGCATTGAAGAGGATGAATTCAATATGTCTCTTAGCCGTAAATCCCGTAAATCTCAAGAGTTTCATGATGAAGAAGAGCAACTCGAACGCAAGAGAAATCGTGAATTAATCAAGTTTCAAAGAGCGGCCTCAATAGATGGAACTGGCAACGGAGAATCCAAACAAAAGAGAGCTTTGGAGCGTATTAAGCGAAAGTTGAAGAACCCATCTACGCCGCTAGAAATTCAGTCTATGAAGCTACTCCAAATTGCTAGTTGTATTGCTTTAATAGCGTATCTGATCTCCGAATATACCGACCTTTCGGGAAGATACATCATTTTATCAGAGTTGTCCGGCCTGGCATCCTTCCCATTAATTTTATTACGAAACATTTACGGTTTCTTCCAAGTTCAGGAGCACATTGTTCTCGCTCTCAACCAGCTATGGTCTCCCGACAATAGGTTCGTTTATTTATTCATTGTACCACAAGTTTTCACAACCAGTGCGTTTGAGCAATTCAATGCAGAATACAATGCGTATGTGCTTCAGGCAAACCCGCAAACCTACTACTCTGATTTTCGATATGAGGATTATACAGTAGATCTGAGTTTACCGGACACTCCTTATCTCAATAGAGCTGTCGGTTTTCATGAAGCGTTAGCTGTATTACGAGGCTATTTATACAAACTTTATGAAGCAGTCATAGATGGATCGCTTACTCATGGGGGTGCTTTCAGTTTCTTAAGAAAGCAGAGTTTGAATTATGACAAAATGTTGTCGACTCTTAGTGAGGATTTATTCAACAGAATAAGCCAGCGATTCGATCAATTATTGGCAGCTTTACAAGCGCGAATTTTGACTTGTGGTGGGACGGTGATTCTCTTGGTTGGAATTAGCGTGTTTTACATTTTTCTCAGACTGTACCGTCACAGCGATCAACTTCTTTCCAAATTAGTGACAATCTCAGGATCAGAACTGCTTGATGAAATAAATCGACTTGAAAAGAAAGCAGCAATAATGTGTGGGGGAAGGAATGGCTCTCTTGCTAAGAGGACTTCGTGGGTAGCGACGAAAAAAGTATTTTCCAAAGACTCCCAGAAAAAGCACTCGATTTCAAAGAAGTACATCCCATTGAAAAAGGGGACCATATCGAAATTGGGAATTATCATACTGTTAATGGTGCTATACCTGATTCCTCCCATCCTTGCTTACATAATGAAAGCAGATCCTGTTTCTCATTGTCTTCCTCTGTTACATCAATTTAAAATAATCGCTGTGAATGCCCAGAATTCGGTCGGGAATACCTGCCATGTTTTGGACATTATTAGTTCAGCGGCTACAGGTGAGGCATATCAGGCATCAAATTTCTCTAGCCAAACTCAGCCTCTCTTAGAAAAATCATTAAATCAATCTGCTGAACTTTCAGCTTTCTTAAACAATCAAGAAGCTTTGGAAAACAATGCTTATGTATCAAGCAATTTAACCAATGCTATTGCTTCCTTTCGTACCAATAGTTACTGTGATCTCTTGCCTGCAGTTTTGGATGATATTTGCAGAAGTACAACCAATGGGCTCTCATCTCTTGGAATTAACGCTGTGAGACAGAAAACAAATGATTGGATAATGAATTTTCGTAACCAGCTCATGCACTCGAATTTCGATGCTGCAGTTGCTGCTAACTTTACATTTGATCACACGTTACCAGACCTAACGGCTCATGGGCAAGTCATGAGCGTTGCTCTGGGAAATGCGACGGATATCTACATTAAAAACTTTAAGGAAATTGCAGCAACTGCCCACTCCAAACTACAAGTTAACCTCATTATGACCATTGCCAGTTATGTACTATTACTTGTGATCGTTATCCTAATTATATTATGGGCTGAAAAACAATACAGAGAAATAAAAGAGATTTACACATTGATCCCAACGCACAGCTTACTGATGAATCCGTATATCAAGAACATTCTGAAAGAAAAAAATCGTTGGTAATTTGAAATCTGCTGCCAAGTCTTTCTATAGACCGATTTGTGAATTCCTTACTTGTGATGATGAGAGCAGATGATTTATAAGTTCTGTATTCATTTGTAGCAATTGCTGTTTCAAAGTTCTTTCTGTCTTGATAATTTCATGGCTTCATCCTCCATTTCAGATGATTCATTTTAGTAAATTTTTGATTTGTTAATTTTTTTGCGTCTTGAGCGAAAGGTAACAATTAGTTAAGGTCACTATAAGAATCAATTTCACTGTTAATATCTTCAAATTTAAGAGCTTAATAAACGCAATTCAATTTATTCAAGAAAACTGTTTTAATTCAATGAGTTATGTTATCAAAACTATGACAAGAATCAGTTTAGATTAAGCTCTCATTAACTAGCTACACACAATGCAATCTTTCTTTTTATCCACGTAATCATTTATGAACCCACAATGTTTTTTTATAAACTCAGACTGTATAAACTCCCTGGAATTTTATGATGATAGCTTCCTCTCGTAGACCAAACGACACATAAGGAATCTCATTCTGAACCATTGGCAGTAATTTGAAAACGATTTCAACGTCCCTATCAAGCTTTACGTGAGAAAGCCATAATATTTCATTTACCAATGAAAAAAAAAGAGAAAGAAATTATCTTCGCGTTGAACTGTAAACAGACCCCTAGAAAATATTTTGCTGTATCCTTGAATTGCCGTTTCTCACAACAGGACTGGCTATAATACCAAAAGTATTTCGAAGTTTAACATATTTTAACGATTCTATCTTTGTAAACTCGCTACCTTTATAAGGGGGTATATTCGGCAATATGTCAATGAAGTTAACTTTATAAACGAAAATGAATACCAAATGGGTCATGTTGATAAGAAATTTCTCCAGGAGGAAGCAATTTGCTACTAAAACCGAATTTAATTTTCTTATTTTGGGAAGTCAAAGATAAAAAATTTAATTCACGCTGTATAACTACAGAGGTCGTATTAGCAGCATTTAATTGCAATAATTATTCTGCCCTATTCAAATAAAAACTATTCAAGCTGTATAACAGTAAAGACCGTATTAGCGCTGCTTGATCGCAATAATTAAAGCCCTGAGAATTGTAAATTATTCCAGCCGTATAATGGTAAGATACGAACAATTGCTAATTAAAATAATTGCTTTGCTCCGCTCAATTTCTAACATACCACTGATTCTTAAATCTTATTTGACTTCATCTTTAGATAAATGAGTTATTTTCGCCTAATAGATGGAGATAAATGACAGTGAATTTACAAAAAAACATTGAATAGGGTTCGTATACAGCAAATATTCAGCTCTTGAGGCAAGAATTCTTTGTATTCAGGTTTTTATGACTTCTCATCTGCATTCGCTCGAGTTTGATTTGGCATTTAATAGAAATTGTTGGTTAATCTGAAAAAAGATAGAATCTTTAGTAACTGAAGTTGTAATAAAATTTTTATAAAATTTCCAACGTTTCGTTCATTTGATCTCTTTCAGCAAATAACCAAGCTGAATTACAATGCTTCAAGCAGATTCTCAACAAATGCGGGCTGCTTTTTCACAACTTGTGTTATTGCTATCACACTGATTCAAGCTATCCCAACATTTCGATCTATTTTGAACTATCACTCGCCACAAATAACTCTCGACCGCACACAAGTTGATGATCCTGGACTGCTTACTCTGAACTCCTCAGAATTTCATTTCATGATCCATGCATGGGGAGTCAATCTATCTTCATCTGCTATTTCTTTCAAAATGTACTACTTTACTTCAGTGCAACATGAAAATCAATCTCCCGACATCGGTTATACTGAGTTTCCTTTCAAGAGATGCACGCTCGATTACTTGAAAGACTATAGTCCAGAATCTTATCCTCCAGAGATGGTTGACTCAGCCACCACCCAAATCCAATTGAATGGGTTATCTTTCAACGATCGTGTATTTCAAAGCATCCTCATAACGGAGTGAGATGCGTGAATGATACAAAACATCCCGACATTGTCTGTAAACCCATTGAAGAAATTGATGATTATCTCGAAAATAGTTCAGTCCAGGTAAATTTGTTTTACACCAACACGATATTGTCTCCAACAAATCATTCTACGTTGTTCACTCGTTATCTGGATTATTCATTGTGGTATCTTCTTTCCGGACCCGAAGTTGGGGTTCGTCTCAATCAGCAAGATATCATTAATGATGATAATCTACTCATCGAAGATTGGAATCCAAAAAAGCTGACTACGTTTCAAATTGATCCCCAAGAAATTATCACTCGATTAGGCAAGTTCCAAACAATTTATGGAGATGATTCCTTGCTCGATATCTTGGTAAAGAAGTGACAAGAAATACACTACAAAAAGGCAATATCCGAAGCTCCAGCAGGGTCTGGCGAACGTTGCAAGTGTTTTTGGGCTATGTGTAGGAGCTTTCGGAATAGTAGCAGCTATGTATGTCAGCAAAGCTTATTCTTTGAATATTGCGAATCAACTCTACGAGTTTGATTTGGAAGATCCCTCAAAAGGGTTAAGAGCGCGACGAGCTGGCACCATCATTGATGAAAAGATCAAGAATTCTAAGAGCAAAAAAGCAAAAAAGAAATCAAAACGCATACTAAAACCTCAGAAGGTGCAAAGAAATCAAGCTCTGAAGAAGATGATGATTTACAGAAAACACTGCTTGATGAAAAAAGAACCAATAAATATTCATGCGACCAGAAATAAGATAGTCAGCTTTCTATTTGGCCTATTCGGAAAGGTGTTCATAAAAAATAAAAATTTATTTACTCTGGAGAGGCTCTATTGAGCTGAGAGCTCTCAAGTCGCTGAGTCAGAAATTGCTCAGCTACCATAAGATCTACCAAATAGCTACCCATTCCAACTACCCGTTAGCCCCGAACACCTCAACTCCTACTTGTGGCTTAACTGGGAGGAGCTCTATACATAATCACTCTTTTACGAAAATCTACATTTATTGGAAATAATCAGAGATTATGGTATTTTCCGAAGTTCGTTTTATTCCTTAATCAAGAGGCTACAACAACAAAAAGTTTTGGGTTTGAAATGTTTATTTCATTGTAGGCTGTCAGCGAGCTGAAATCAAGCAAGATCCACATCTCTACCAAAAACTTTGTTTGATGTAAAGATATATTTTGAATCTATTTGAATTGAATCTTCTTTTGTTCTTTATGAAAAATTGAAAGTAGAATTGCAACAACAAATAGCAGGTTTTCACCAAATCCAAGGAGTGCAGAGCAAGCAATTCAAGGTGGAAAAGTTTTGATGCTGAGAATTATAGAAACAGCAAAGTTTCGCTAATTTTATCCTCTTATAGAGATGAAGAGAGAAATATTGCCCTATCTCAAATGTAGGACAAAGAGATTCTCCATATTATTCGCGAATCTCATACTTCAGCAAGTCATTAATAGATAGTTTCAAATGAATGAAAATCCTATTCATCTATCCTCGAGAGCTATTTAGGAACAAATTAAATCACTTCGAATGAATGTGTTTCTCTCTCTTTTTGAATGATATTCAGACTGGTCTATCTCACGTTGAGGCACCGACGTCAAGGAGGGAATCCTTGGAGAAATAAAAATACATTATCACGCAATTCTCTTCCAAATGCGAAGTGACAACGCATTGAGAATCGCCAATTCCAATTAAAATTTTTCAGTAGATAAATATTAATGCTACAAATTCTGGACAGTGCATATTGTAACTAATCGCAAAAATAATCCGACTGAATTTCAATCCCTTTTTTTTAGCTAGGGTCTCCAGGGTTTTGAAGGTTGGGATTCGGGAATGATGTAAATATGTTCTCTTTGAGGATAGCCCCAGATAATCGAGCATGATTTAGTATTTTTTTCCAATAGAATTTATTTCATGACCGGATCTGTTGCAATTCGGTGTTTGCAGGGTCTAAAACCATTATAAGAGTCATAATTTCATTGGTTTAGCCGTAAAAGTTGTGTAGACAAGACAACTCTTTGATAAATAAGAAATCAATCCCGAAGCTTCAAAATTTTAAAACAGGGTGTATTGGTAGTTTAATCTTTTTGCAGAATGATCCGGATTAAAGTTATCAGGCGCAGTATTCCACTAAACGTTGCCACATCGAAAAACATTACTTGCATATAACAATCATAATGAATAGTTAGGTCGATAATCTAGCACAGCGAAAAGGTTTGCGATTAGCATTACGTTTTACCTGGGTTATCGATTGGAAAAACACATATCAGAGCATTAGATGAGCTTAAATGCTTTTCAAGAAGCAACAAAAAGCAATCCTGAAGGATCAACAACGTGCTACTAATAAAATTGAATTACTTGCTAATGAAACCCTGAAAAATAAATGGATAGTAGTTTGAATACTGCGATATAATCACACAGGCTTCTCACCAATAGATAATTGTTGTCCTGAGAGTACATTGGCTGCCTCAAGGCGAATATTCTTGCAGCTCTTGGCAACAATTAATGAAATTTGAACACGAATAAAAATTGATTTTGAGAAATTGCGATTCTAATCCTAACTTCTGGTTTTTCCTCTTTTTTTTTCAGCAATACCGTTCCTTAATTTTTAAATCAAAGTGAGAATATCGAAATCATCTCAGAATAATCGGAATAAATAAAGCTTCTCGAAACATTAGGTTTTCACAGATGTGTTTCTTGTTGGCTACCATGACTATTAATCGTATTTCGGGTGCTAATAGAAATGATACACCATTGACTGAGACAGCTAATCAGCATTGCATCCTTGCAACACTTCCTGTGAGGAAAGACTGGGATATATTTCGACACAACTTGAATGTAGCCAAAATCCGGAAAAAGTTAGCTAAACTCAGAAAAATTCTTTGATTTAATAAAGGTACTTTCTGGTTTAATAATTTATTGTAGTCCAATAAATACTCAATTTCACTGCTAATTTTCGAAATTAACAGTGAAAGCTAATCTCGAATTCGTCACTGAAGCGTGATATCTCAATTTTTTTCTTCAGTTAACGCTTCTCAATTAAAGAAAAAAGTGAACAATTATTAAATACTCTTATCTCTTACATTGTTGCAAAATCACATGAGAGACCACAAAAATGTATTTGTTCGCTTTGCCATTAAGTGCAATCAAGCGGCTTCGAACTCGACGACTAGAATTAGTGGCTTGGTTGAGAAAGTTATCCTGATACTATACCATTTTCAAGAACTCGCAGTGCTTTTGGCTTCCTCTACTATGAGTTTCATTCCTCAGGGGAAACTCTATGGAGCTCTTGGACATGTTCTGAGAGTATTCCAAGTTGGTTTTTGGACTGAAATAACTCCAATTACTTACACTGACTTTGTTGTCATTTTCTTTGTCATGATGATCCTTGAGATTGCAGTGATCTCAATCTTCTTATACTTCATATGGCGCAAAAAGCCTCTTCCTGCTTTCATGGACATTCTGATGTCCTATCAGATCCTGATAGTCAATCGATACTTGATCTATCTTCCACTATACCAAAGCAGCTATTACGTGATTTTCAATGAGAAATCAGAGACGATATTTTACGTCCTTTCAATCTTCAACTTAACGATGATGACGATTCTCAAAGTTTTTTTCGCTATAATTTGGTATCGGCCAGCATACTCAACTGCGAAGTTCCTCGCTCAATATCGAAACAAAGAATTGAACGAGATGATTGGGTTTTTGATCATACTTGGAATTCGAATGTCAAATTATGATACAGCTTCGATAGTGCCAACTTATTTGTTGTTTTCAGGTGCCTGCATCCATTTAATCGCCTCATTATTCTACCCGACGTATTTATTTTCAGGACTCAATCGCCTTGATTTGCTTTGCCATTCTTTCACTTTTGGATTTACCTTGGTACTTCTACTTCAAGCAACAGTCTATGATGGCTCAAAAATGGAATTTCCGTTTCTCTTGGTATCCTCCTTCCTCTATTGGCTCTTGACCAATATCGATGGATACCGTAAGGAAAAAATGTTCAGATTACTCAATCAGAAGAAAACGCGCTCAACCTTGGCAATGAAAATTCTTCCTTACATCTATGAAGAATTTACACAAGTTGATAAAACAAATGGTAAATTGATTGAAGCGATACAGCCACTACTTGCTCAGAGAATCGATATCGATAATAAAGACAAAGAAATCTTCTCCTCAGAAGAGTATTCATTGGAATCTGTTCCTCTGAAACATAAAGCAAACAAGGCCTTTATAGATTTTATTTTGAAGAGTTATGAAGATTATTTCAAATCACCCAACGTATATCGGTCAGGAGTTCAGCCCATTATCCTTGCGTATTTGTTCTTCGTGCGAATCATACTGCAAGACAATCTCAAGGTGCTATTTCTCATTCATGATTTCCGGAGAAAGTTGAAGGCAAAACGATTTTCCTTTGGATGGATTCTAGGGATCCAAATCGCAAGACTGGAAGAAATATGTTCTCGCGAATATTTCTCCTTGAAATCTGAGCACGCCATTGATACGAGTCGAGTGTTTAAATTAATGAAACGATCGGATGAGCTTATTTTGAAGATGAGTTCCTGGGCTCACAGCAAAACCGCCTTTTTGGAAGAACTACAAGCTCAAACCGTGAACCTGCAAGTCATCAAAGACAAAGGGCGTGAATTAGTCAAGGATAGCAAGACTATTTTGGGATACGTGAGACAACAGACGGATATATTAAAATTTTCAAAAACAAAAAATGCACTGAAATTTTTTGCTGAAGAGATTATGCAGGACCAGGAATTTTTGACTTTTGATCTCAAGACAATTAGTAATATGGCTTATAACACCTCAAAGCTGAATTTTGAATCTTTGGATACGCTGAAGATCATCGAAAGGCTTCAAAATAACCAGAAAAATCCAATATTAATGTTTTCGACAGAAGGCTACGCAGGGGCCAGTGGGAAAATTACTCACAATACTGAGTACTTAATCCAAAAGTTGGGCTATACTCAATCCGAAGTCAACAATTTACATTGGACAGATATCTTAGTAGCCATCGATGAGAACCAGAGATCAGCCAAGAATCAGGACGATCCTTCCAATATCATAAGAGATCACAACAACAACATTCGCAGAACTGTTCATCAAGCGATACTACGAAACCACACTGAAGGATTTGTTTTAATAAAAAGCACATTGCATCTTGATATCATCGATGATGTGCCCTCTATAGTACTCCTTGGCCAAGAAGAAACCAGTTACCACCAGAATTTCCTCTTATGCAGACTAGACGGAACAATTGAAGGGCCAAGCAAAATTTTCGCTGAAAAGTTGCCAGAGTCTACAAAATTCAAAGGGAGAAAGATCCAAGAAATTTTGAGCTTGAGCTATTCTCCAGACTCTAGCCAGGCAGATCAAGACGGATCAAAGCCATTGAAAGGAAAACTCGTCATGAATAATGTGGGTTCATCGAACTCAGCATCCGTAAATGCCAAAAAAATAAACTTTTTCATAACTCGATTTGACAATCCAACCCCCTCGAAAGAAGGCTATTACTTAATAAGCATCTACGAAAAATATATTTCAGTATTGTTCGAAAAGAGAAACTTCGCCAAGATAAATCAAACCAGACTTATTGTTTCTCAACTGGAGATAAAAACAGAAGTTCTACAACTCCAGCATAGAAAGAGTCTCAAGACAATAAATTTCGCCTCCACAGACAACCTAATCATCAAGAAAGACGAATTGGAATTCCGATCTACTGACATGTTAATTGCTCCAGCTGAAGAATCCTCCTATCTCAATAAAAAAGAACCAAAATTGCGCAAGCTTACTACAATAATCGACTTCCATAATCCTTTCTCAAGTCAGGATACAAACACACCTGAAAAGAGTGGGGTTTCCTCAAGAGGGATGGTGTTGAATTCACAAGAGCCAAATTCTGGAACCCAGAAAAAAATCATAAGCATTGAGAATTTTGAAGAGGAAGAGTGCATTACGTCTCTTAGCCATAGATCCCGTATTTCTCAAGAACCAGATGATAATGATGAAGAGCAGCTCGAACGCAAGAGAAAGAAACCTGATTTTATCAAAAATCAAAGAGAATCTTCAATAGGTAGTGGTAGTAGTGTAAATGGAGGAACAAAACAAAAGAGAACTTTGGAACGTATCAAACGAAAGTTAAAGAACCCCTCTGCGCCACTAGAAATCCTATGTATGAAAATACTTCAACTTGCTATCTGCATTGGATTAAGCATATATCTGATTGTAGAATATGTTGATCTTTCGGGAAGATACACTATTTTATCGAAACTCTCCGGTCTAACATCCTTCCCATTAATCTTATTAAGGAACATCTACGGCTTCTTCCAAGTTCAAGAGCTAGTTACTACAGCACTACACGACCTATGGCTTCCCGAAACAAGGTTCGTTCATTTATTCCTCCTACCACAAGGTGTCACAATCACTGCGTACGAAGAATTCAATGCCGAATATAATGCGAACGTACTTCAGGGGAATCCGCAAACCTACTACCCTGATTTTCGATACGAGGATTATACAGTAGATCTAAGTTTACCGGATACTCCTTATCTCAATAGAGCTGTCGATTTTTATGAAGCGTTAACGGTATTGCGAGGCTATTTATACAAACTTTATGAAGCAGTCATAGATGGATCGCTTACTCATGGGGGTGCTTTTAACTTTCTACGGCAGCAGAGTTTGCATTATGACAAAATGTTGTGGGCCCTCAGTGAAGATTTATTCAACAGAATAAACGAGCGATTCGATCGGTTATTGGGATCATTACAGGCGCGAAGTTTGGGAGGTGGCGGTGCGGTGGCTTTAATAGTTGGGATTAGCTTGCTTTACACGTTTCTCAAATTGTACCGTTACAGCGATCGACTTCTTTCCAAATTAGTTACGATCTCAGGGTCAGAATTAATTGATGAAATTTATCAACTTGAAAAGAAAGCGGCAATAATACACGGGTTACGGGATGGCTCTATTGAAAAGAAGAATCCATGGGTAGCTGCGAAAAAAGCACATTTCAAAGACTCCCAGAAAAAGCACTCTTTTTCAAAGAAGTACATTCCACTGAAGAACGAAATCTTATCGAGATTGGTGATCATCTTATTGCTGGTGGGACTGTACCTGATTCCTGCCATCTTTGGCTACTTCATGAAAGCAGATCCTGTCTCTAACTGTATTCCTCTGCTGCATCAATATAAAATAATCGCTGCGAATGCACAGAATTCGGTTGGGGTTTCCAGCCAGGTTATGGAAATTGTTGCCTCAGCGGCGACAGGCGATCCCAATCA
>ENA-UOTX01000922-UOTX01000922.1-compost-metagenome-genome-assembly--contig:-NODE-922-length-26712-cov-15.906552_pt1 | contig 26712 bp, 19 predicted proteins | sample MGYA00238143_ERZ746982 | MGnify/ENA primary metagenome ERZ746982 (study PRJEB28758, sample SAMN06268862) | compost metagenome | isolation source: single cell | place: USA: California, Emeryville, Joint... | reverse complement strand
AAAAGTGAGTGGATTCTTTCAAAAGATAATACTTCTAAAATTAATTAATTATTATGTCGCATTCGCAGGAAATCAATGCGGTCTTATTATAAAAATAAAAGCTGCATCATTTACTTTTCCCGAGTAGCCTTTTGCTTGGGTAAGCATGTTTCTTCATATATTCTGGACTTCTATCGTCTTTGCTAATCTTGGCTGTTAGTCAGAGTGAGCCTCGATTGCACTGCTGTGGGATAAACTTGAGTCCGATTGGGATTTTGGTACATTTGATTTACTCTCCTAGAGTATCCAGCAAGATCGAAATGAAAATTGTGCATATACTTCAGGCTTGTATTAAATTAACTTTTAGATTCTAACTTGTTTGTTAAATTTCGATCTCTTTAGTGGAATTTGAACTTGAACTTAGTGTGCAGAGCTTGCTGAATGTAGTTTTGCAATTTGACTTCGCTCCTGCCATTATCTAAAGGAGGTAAGTTTATTTTTTGAAAGATGAACAAATTGAACTTTGAGATTAATGAAATGGACTATGATATTTAAGATTTTTTCTTGTTGAATTAATTCATATCCATTTTCAAATAATTGATCTCTTAGATGATTTGAAGTTTTAAGTATAATTTCATGTGAACATTTTACTTACTCTACTTTGCTATGAATTTGAAAATTCTTTGCCAATTTCCCTTACCTACTGTTAAATGATGTTACCCATTACTAAATTTCGCCATATATTAGATCATTGCCCATCAGCAACGTCTCCCTTCTGTCCCAGTCCTTCTGCTGGACGCTGTAACGCCTCAACATTAGACAGAGAACACTCAAATGTTAGAAAGTATTGTCAATAGGTAATTTTTTCATTGAAAATCCTTTGTTAATTAATTATTATAAAATGGGAATTTATTTCACCGCATAAGCAACGCATACCTGCCAAGTCACAGTTTCAAACTCACTATGAAAAAAACACCTAGGCAAATCAACTTATGCATTTCTTGTTGCTCACTTATCATGCCTTGTAATCCTAAAGAGATCAAGTCCTCACTTAATTTGAATCTTTTGAGAAGTGAGAATTTTTTATCTGTTTCTCTATTCAGAAGCAAATAAAAGTTTGTAAGTTAAATAAAACAAGACCAATTAATAAGACGACTATAGCAGATGCCCTCTCCAAGAGACTGGCAAAAGATTATCGGCAATCTCTTCCTTACCGTTACTGTAATCCCACATCCTCTTTACGATCCACTTAATCAAATTTCCAGTATATTTCAGCAATCACATGTCTTCTCAGAAGCGATTATAACTTCCCTTTTAGCTTGTTCATGTACTACATTTGGACCTTGAAACCAGATCTCGATTCAAATAAACTCGTAGCCTACCTCATCCTCTACCTTATACTGATTTTCGTGCTAGTTGATGGTTACTACAGGCATTCTCGTCTTTGTTGACATTATCTGGCTCTCTTCAGTCGGACCAATCTGGACTACAAGGCTCGCTAATAATGAAATCTGGAACAGCTTCCATGGTGCACACGTCTTCAATATTTTCCTCTCCAGCGTCAGTGTTTTCGTCAAAGTAATTTTAATATTTATACCTCATCACTCATTATGAAATTCATAGCTTGGTATCCTCGGTGGACTCTTCCTTCTTAGAGGACAGAAAGACGAGCAATTGATCCTTGCAAGAAACGATGGAATGCATGCGATTTAAGTTTTGAATACAATCAGTTTAGCATTTGATATTGCGATATTTTGCACTCAGAACAGTCTCAGGCGCTTCGAATGGACTCATGTGCTGATTGTATCGTGAAAAGAAACTATAAAAAAAAAAGAAGATCAGCTTGGCTTAGGTTCATATCATTTGTTTTTTCTCTTTACGAACCTGTAACAAAATTAACGCTAATCGAATCTGAAATCACACGCATAAGTAAAAAATCAAATATTTACTGCTATTAGTTAGAGATTCCTAAGGTTTTTTTGCAGAGAATTGCTTAAGTTTCTAGTCCGAAAATGAAGAAACGAGATTTGTTGGATCCTTTTTTTCTTTTGTTATATTTTTATGAAACACTTCAATACAAAAGATAGGGTATAGAATTTGCTTTTTTATGTGTGTTTTAGAGCACAAAAACGACAAATTTTGAAGAAAAAAGATTCAAAATAAGATCTCCCAACTAATCTGGCTGCGAGCGCTGCTTAATAGTCTTTTCCATTGAGTTTAACCTGATTTGAAGAGGAGAATTGCGACTTGTCCCATGTAGAAATAGATAAAATGCTTGGTTTCGTGGGTGACATATGAGCCAAAGTTTCTTCCGACAATGCAGTGCCAGGTAGGATTGAATTTCTTATCGAACTCTTTCTTGATGTACGCTGCGATATCCTTCTCAATGTTGAATTTCTCAAGCGCTGTGTTTGCGCAGTCGATTGCGTCTTGCTGCATCTCTTCGGACATGTCAGCGTTCTTGATCACAGCCTTTCTGTCTGCGGAAGCCATTTTCTTGCTAGTTAGTATGAAAACTCAAAAATTTAAAATCGATTTATAATAAATATCAGACTGTTATATTTCGAATGTTGCAGTTAAATGCCTCACTTATATCGCAAATCAACTTGGTCAAAGAATTATTATTATTACGAGACCTATGACCCTAAGCTCCCACACTTCAATTACAATAGAGAAATGATATTTAGTGGATATCTCGTTAGGAAAAATAAGAAAATATTATCTCATAATGACTTTAGATAGATATGTTAGAACAACCCATTGACAAAATTTAGCAAGAAAAATTTACTTTTATATTTTGCTCACAGTACACACACGCGGGGTGAGTGTATGATTCCTTTTAGATACGATATATAATATTAATCCAAAGTTTTTGTAAATTATTTATCGCTGCCCTTAGTGCTAGCGAGCATTCGTAATTCCTCTCGAAGAATGATGCTTGTAATGAGAAGTGATTTGTATTCTTTATCACTTATCGATGGGTTAAGCACCCTCTGCCAGACGCAATCGATACTTTGAGCCCATATTTCACGCTCTTTGGGTTCAATATCATTGATTCTTCTAAGGTTAGTTTCCATTTCATCGCGGAGCTCAGCACTATCCTTCCTGAGTTCCAAGAACTTCTCAGTAATCTGCTCTTTTTTGGTGATCATCAGGAATTTATCCTGGATATACTCGCTGAAAATACCCACCTCCACACAGAGCGCAGCAAACTTATCATAGGATAGTACTAACTCCCCTTTCTCATTAGCTTCAGCGTAATCCTCAAACATGTCTTCAGCCTCTTCTTCATCGTATTTCTCAGGTTCCATATGCTTGAATAAGAGCTTAAACTTCCTAAGATTGCAGGTTTTTTCTCCCTCAATGTCACTTGCATGGAACGCGTCGATTACGAACTGCTTGACCCTATTGTTGACAATTCTATTCTTCGCCAGCACCTTCATTAAAGCGAGATCAACGTCAATTAGCCCGTAGCGATTAACCCCTTTCGGATCAGTCTCCTTGATGCTGTCGAACTCCTTTTTGAACTCAATGTACTCTTCCATTCCTAGTTTTCCTTCAGCGAAGTGCTTCAAATATTCCAAAAAGCGCACGTAAGGCGTGTACGCCTTAGAATCACCTTCGTTCGTGACCACGTGAGTACCCAAGTTACAGTTATTGAGGAACTCCAAACATTCAATGTATTTGTTGAACTCGTCCACAGTGTAGTTGCCTGGACCCTCGATCAACCCAAGGAACCTTCCGAATAGATTTATTCTAAGTATATGAAGGTTTTTCTTAACACTGAGCACCAGCACGATCAACTTTTGCTCAGCGATTTTCTTAAAGCCGAAGGTATTTAAAAACATATTGTAGGTGAAGCAGCAGAGCTCTTCGTCCTTGATGACGGCGTTTTCTGTGGATAATCTGAGTCGTTCTTCGTAAATTGAATTTATTTGTTTCAAAATCATTTTCACCGGCATGAAATTCTTGAATTGAGACATCTTCTTCGTCCTGAGCTTCGCGATGATAGCCGGTGCGGGATTTTCCTTGCGATCGATCGCGTTACGTCGACCCAACTGTAACGACTGGGCAGATGTAGTATAAGGTACTCTTTTATTGTCTCTTCTCCTTCGTCTCCGTTGATTCGCAACCTTATCACCAACTTCCTCAGTCTCTTCATCTTTTTTATTTTGGGCTTTCTCTTCCTCTTCCTCCTCTTCCTTCTTCGCAGCAGCTTCTTCCTCGCGGCAGAACTGACATCTTCCATGCTTGCATTTCGGGACGCTGTTTTCAAGAGCGGCTTTAATTTTGTTTATCTGATTGGTTAGTTCATCAAGGCGCTTTGTTAGGAGCTGGTTCTCCTCAGATAAACTCGCATTGGATTTAAGCTCTCTCTCAAATGTGTCTTTTACTTCGTGCAGATGCTGTTGTATGATCTTATTTTTTTCTGATTCTACTTTGTAAAGTCTAACAATCTGCAAATATTTAGTCTTGTCTAGCACAAAGCCTTGACTGTCAGGGTTAATTTCGGAGAGTTCATCTTCCGAGGTCTTTCGATGACCAATTTGGTGCGCTTGCATGAGTTGATCAATTTTGTTTTTGATTGTTGCTAAAGTATGCAGTTTGTTGATTTTCGCATTCGCACCAGCATTAAAGCGAATTGATACTCTGCTCTTTCGTGGGTTTAAAGAGAATTGCTGACTTGCACGCTTTTGCGGCGTCGATAGCGTAGACATTCCATGTTTTTGCTCGGAATTGCTTCTCAAGCGGACCTCTCCTTCCTGGTGATGGACAGACTCATTTTCTATGGAAGATAATTGCTCAGACATTCGACTATCTATGTCGAGAAGTAGATCCTCCTTCTTGCTAGAAGCTTTTTTCGGCTTGGACTTCAAGGCTGCAAGGCTACGTGGAATTTCTTCTGAATCTTCTTCCAAGATGATAGAGAAGCTCGCCTGTGACAGGAGCTCGCTTTCTTCTTCGAATTGCTCTTCTTCACCACTACTGTATATTTCTGAAGGATCTAACTCGTCTAGATTTATCTGAGTGTGATCGTCCTCTTGAAGCTGATGGGATCTGCTGAGAGAAGATACGTTCACTTTGGCAGCGCTTACAGCCAATAGATGACTTAAATCAGGATTTTCAACATGTGGGATCTTGACAGAGTGATCTTCAGTGTCATTTTCGTTGATTTTCAATCCCCGAGCACGGTTTTCAAACTGAACAATGAGTTTTTATTTGTAAATGTGAATAAATTGTTACCTTTTCATTTTCAGTCTCACCTTCTTTCTCATCAACCACTGTGATTGGAATTATTTTGATGGCTATGTTTTCTAGTACACAGTTATATTTCAGAAAATGTTAATAATTATTATTACCTCTACTTGCTATCTTTTCAGGCGTTTTATTTTCCTCTTCGATCAGTAAATTCTGCTCTGAATTTAGTGATGGATTCCCTCCATGATGATCACGGTGATCTTCTTTGGCTTCTTCCTGAGTCACCTTCCCATCGTGAAGAATTAGACTGCGAACTCTCATTTTGTCGGCATGAATTTCTGGCACACCCAAGTTGTTTGTAGTTTCTTCTTCATATTTGAATTCGCTAACAGTTTGTGCCAGGTTCTCTGATTTCATTCGAATGAGGCCACTGGTATTGACAGTTTGAATCAAAACTTTTGGGGGGTTGAGCCTTGAGGTTCGGTTATGAGAATCCAAATTACTTACTGTAGTCGGAATTCTCAATGAATCTTGCTTATTGATTGATGCTCGATACGAGTGATTCAAAAAATCAAAACTTTCCGAGTCTATCACGTCTACTTCCTTCTTCAGTTTGTGGTCAATGACTAATTCATCCAAGTTGTTTTGTTGTGACAGCAACTCATCGTAATTCGCGTTCAACAGTCGAAGATCAGTCTGACATTCAACGACACAATGATTTCGTTCATAGAGCTCCACATCAGTCTGTACTTCTCGGTCATGTTTAATCACATCTGTCGTGAGATGCACGAGAGCCAAACTGTTAAGCTGTTCGATTTTATGAATATTCTGTTTCTCTTTCTCTGCTCCAGGGTCATCATCTACTTCGTACACTAAGTTCTCAGAAGATGCGTCTGAAGCGGAGTCCTCTTCCTGAATCTCCGGTTTTTTCTGGAGCATGCTTGCAGGGAATAAAAACGCTGCAGCAGTGTTGGATAACCGCCGATCAGGTTCAATGCTCATGGTCGAAGCAGCTCTACTGAACCCTGGGGTTTTTTTCTGCGAGTCACTGTCTAATTTCACTGATTGAGCAACCGTTCTCGACATCAATCGCATGTTCATGGAGTCATTATCTTCCTTCAGTTTCTGCAATTGTTTCGCTGTCTTTTTTAGTAAGCTTTTCAAATCTCTATTTTTTTGCAAATAGCCCGCCTCAGCTTGAAGAAGTTTATCACATTGAGCCTGGAGAGTCTCTTTCTCAGAAATTAGTTGCTCAACCTGCTTCTGAAGCTTCTCTCGTTGTTCATCCCCTTTGGCTATAATATCCTTGTATACTTTATGTACTCTGTTATAAGTGTCTTCATAATCATCGTGAAGTTTAGCCTGATCAGCCATTAATGAGAGCTTAAACTGGTTGAACACCCTCAAGTAGCTCATCCAAATTTTCAGCAATAATTCAGCTCTCTCTGTGCACTCAAACCTCACTTGTCGAACCAGCTCATTCAGTCCCACGTTAAACACCTCATCACAGTTTAGACACTTTTGCTTTTCTGTCAAATTCGCAGATTCGACGATCACTTTCAGTTTGTTCTCAATCCAGCGAGAAAGCAGAACAGTATCGTTCCTGCTTGGTGGTTGGCCGGATAAAATACTTGGAATTTCTCGACGTAACTCCTGGAGTAGGGGCTGGTTTTCGATGGTTTCATCTCCTTTGAGTTTCAATAGCTCAGACGGTTTTTGTTCTGCTTTTTCGCTTATTTTTGGGATTGCGTTAAGGGTTTTGAGCGAGAGGCTTCCTCCAAGACGAGTTTCAGTGAATCCGTCTAAATACCCTGAAGCTTGTACATTCTCAAGTCCAAGCAGAGCGCCTTCATGGTATTTATTGTCTGAAAAAATTGCCTTTGAAAAAAATGTTGTCTGGCTTGTTAAAGGACTTAGTATGGCGCTGTTCAAGTGAATCGTTTGGGTGTCATTTGATTTCTGGCTTTCTACCGGCACAAACTGTATGGAAGATAATGAAGTGCTTTCTCTCGGAAATCGGTTGAGCTGCTGTCGTTTAGGTAAGTCAACATATGCTAAAGATGGGAGGCTATTTAGTACTGGCGGTCGATCTCTAGCTTCCATTGGTGAGAGAGTCGCGCTTCGTAATTGCTTAAACCTGGGTTCAGCTTGACTTCTCAACGAATCTAATTCGCTTTCGAGAATCGGAACTGTTGTCGGCTGGCTCTGCGTTGCTATCTGTATGTCAAGGATCTGCGACCCACGGTGGCTGCTGGTTTCATGTTTTATATCAGAAAGGTGAGAGATGTCGGCTTTCTGCTTTAATAAGCCCCTGAGTTTCTTACGGTCATCAAGAAATCTTTTCATTGCCTTGGCTTCTTTGACGATTGCGATAGGATCGATGGAAGAAGACTCTTCTAGTTTAGGTAGTGATTGCTCTATGCTAGGGTCATATATAGAAGATCCATGGCTGTTTTTCATGCATCTTTTTAGTTTAGAGTAGTGCTCGGTTGAAATTGTATCAGACTGCGTGATTTTTGGGACGCTTAAGGTTCGATTGAAGAATTTACGACTACTAGTGGAACCGTTTAGGCTGGTTCTGAAGTCAGTTGGCGTGTTTTTGTGGGTATCAGCTTTCGGAGAGTCAGTTATCCAGGTAGAAATGTTTCTCTGTTGCTTTTGAGATTTAGTCTGGCTGAGTTTGGAGGAAATGGCTTGATTGTTCAAGAAAATTTTCTCTGTGATGTGATTGCTGAGTTGTAATGCATCTGGCTCATAGTACTCCTCTTTTTCGATGAGTTTTTTGTTACGAATGAATGTGTTGTTTCTTGTGCTGTAGACGATCTTGTGATTGGCTTTGATAGGAGTAACGTTAGCGCTTATCATCGATTCAATTTATGATAAATATCTCATAAATAGTTAAGTTCCACTTGTTAATAAATTTATTCAAAAAGTTAATGATGTATTATAGCCAATGCAACCTTGGAAAAATCTTTGGAGAAGTTATTGAATCGTCATAATCGCTCTGTCTCCAAAATTTTGTTGATGTGTATAGCCAGTATAGAAATTGTGAGTGTAATACCACTATAAAATATCCTTATGATTGTTATGTCCATTTGTAACATGAAATCGTTGCATTACCCTAGAAAATTCAAATTTTAGTGTTCTGAGGCAGCTATTGCAGTGCTGAGGGTAGATAATTTTTCGGATAAAATAGTATCTGTATGAAATTTAGAGTATCGAGGATTTCAGATTAAATTTAGGAGTTTAGCAGTTTTGAGGATCATGGTCAACCGATTCCAAATGCTATTATTGGGAGGATATCATATATATCATATATCTTGATGATATTTAGATCGTGCTCAGTTCTCAGTGAGTGTCTGATAATTCTTCTCATATCATCTTGCTAACAAATTATTCAAGCTCATTCTTCAGAAGAATATCCACATTTTCGAATGAGCTCTGAATTATCTGGACACTAGCAAAATTTCACTTTAAATGTCCTCAGGCAGTTTTAATCAAGTACAAAAAGATCCTCGTTCATGAGAAGCAACATTTCTTTCCTATCAAACAATAGATTTTTGAAAGCATTCAGTAAGTTTAATATTTTTACTGAGCATTAATTTTATTAACTACCTATTAATTACTCAAACCCTCCTCTCTTTAGAATTACTCTCTTAGAAATAGCACATTCCCTTTGACATACATTTATCGTCGCCATTCTTGCTTGACACTTATCTTAGGAAAATAAAGAGTCGAACTTGTACTTAGATAATTTGCTTTACTATAATTATCAGCCGATCCTGATCCTATTCATGTTTAGAAAGCCCAAACTTCGAGATCTTAGGAACAAAACGATCAATTAAAATGAGCATCGAGAGTTGTTAATAAGAAAAAGGCTCATTATCCGCTTAAACGCCAAGCATTTCAACTTCGATACACGATTATTGTTATCTTACAAATATACACTGGTATCAAGAGTTAACATCAATGTCATCCAACAACAACAGCCCGAGAGGCAATGGCTTTCTTTTCTGGTTTTATTTCCCAGAACGTTGCGGTTCACCAAATTTTTGTCTCAAAGAAAATTCAGAAGATTTTATTTCAAAAAACAAATAGAATAAAGGAAGCTCAAATTTCTGTTCTTTTCAAAGCTTAAAATACATGTCAAGCGAAGAATACCTTCTCTCATTACTTGCTACGCCAAAGGACACAAAGTATGCTGAAGCGACTGTCATCAACCAGAAAGTTTGTCCTTTCGTTAAGTATTATAAAGATCGACTCAGTGTGAAATACATTGGAAAAGGCCTTGTTTACAGCGATATCACCGTACATCTCGCAGCTCTCATCTCTTTTCAATTTTTGTAACCATTCTTCCGCTTAGTCCGTCCAGAGCAACAAACCTGCGAATCGTGATGCAATGATTTATTACTTCGAAGTCAAAATAAACGACATCGGCAGTAGAGGGTATGGAACTTTTTTCGACTCTCCTTCAGAGCTCTTCTCTCTATTTTTTTTAACCTGTGCTTCATTAAAACTCCAAAAATCTGTTGCAATGTAGAGATATATCAATTGGCCTCGCGGATGAAGACTTTCCTCTGAACAAACACCCAGGCTGGACGAGGAAGTAAGGAATATTCATTGAGTGAAAAAGTAACATAATGATTGTTAAAGGAGCTATGGATATCGATCAGATGGCAAAGCGTTCTGGGCAAAAAATCCAGTAATTTTTAGTTGAAGTCAGTTATTAATGTAACAATTTACAGCAAGATATATCCCTTCCGAAATTTACAACGGGAAGTATCGTGGGATGTGGGATAAATTACTTTAAGAAAGAGATTTTCTTCACTTTTAATGGAAAATATTATGGTAATCATTGGAAAATAGCATAGGAAGATAACATTTACTTGCTTAGGACCGGTGTTTAAAGACGTCGAACTCAAAGAATATTACGCCACATTGGGCTTGCATAGTCCAAGCGAATATGTCACTTTCAATTTTGGAGCCAAGCCATTCAAATTTGATCTCGAAAAACTCATCATGGAGGATAAGCAAGAAAGCATCCAAAGAATTTTGCAGCAACCTATTGATCATTATACAATTCATCAAATCGTGCATTCTTATCTGCTGTTTCATGGGTATTCTCAAACGCTTGAGTCATTTGAGAAGGCAGCTCAAATCGACCGCAAAGATACAAAACTCACGAAGATAGACGCAATGGAGATAAAGAGTGTTCGCAAAAAATCCGTTAAACTGCTCGATAAACCTGAAGGTGACAAGCTTGAAGACGGTGATCTCGAAGTACCTCTTATGAAGTCTGGATCGAAAGGTATATGAGCATATGAGGGAAGAAATTTAACTCGATACTTTGAGTAGGAGAAGATATGGAAATAGAATATACAAAAGCTAATGCTGAGTTAGAAGAACAGGCGTATCAGGCTGCGATCTCGGAGCGCTTCCGAAGCAATTCATTTCAGATAGAATTCGAATCACCTACGTTCATGGCAAGAAAAGATTCGAATATGAGTGATGTAGACAATTTTACATTAAATAAAGAAACAAGCGTTGATCCGACGCTCGCGAAAAGTAATACCTATTCTTTGTTTTCATGCATTAAATTCACTCTACCATCGTTACAGAGAACTCTATGAATGTAGACATGAATGCTGGGCAAAATGGTTCAAATTCTAAAGGAATTATGGAAGATTCGAAAACAAATGGCACTGAGTTCCCAAAAAATAATCCTTATCTATTACAGGAACGAGGAGGTATGATATATATTGCTAGAGCCAATTCAAGACCCTTTTAACAATGCTAGTCATTCGGCAAATGATTCAAGAAGGAAAAATACAAGAAACTTTTCCACTGATTGAGCTTATCAGTCCTAGCCTTTTAGAAGAGAGTCCGAAAATAAGCCTGATGCTTCATGCACAGCAATACATTGAATACATCCGCAGCGGAGAAACGCTGAAAGCCATTGAATACGCTCAAAATCACTTGAATAAATTTGATAAAGAGACAATTTATAGTTTGAACGCCAAAGGCATTCCCGTTCAAACTTCGATAGAAGTAACAAGCCATTTCTTGAGAAGTTGCTTAAATTCTTTTTCGAATATAGGACTTGATCGCTCTAATTTGCTATACAGACCCCGAAAACAGCGAACTTGGACATTTTCTCAAGAATGATCAACGCGATCTGGTTGCTGATCTGATAAATAAAGAGATTTTGAGTAAAACTTACCAATGTTACACCTAAACTAATGCTTTTATGACAGAACGAATGGGAATTTACGAGCAGTCGATATTGGATATACTAATGGGACACTTGTCCCATATGCAAGAGAGAATTCGCGAGCAAAACTCGCACTATGGAGAGGTGTTTGAATTTAAGGTGTAGATAAAGTAGCTAACTTATCTGCGAAGGAGTCTGAGTTTACTATTTCTTTTATTGGGGGAATTCAAGGCTGCTTGAATTCACGCGTGTATCTATTGTCAAATCCAAAAACTGCTGATTATTAATGATTTCCATGAGGATGTATCTAGCTGTAAACGTCTTCATAAATGAAAACTATTAGCCTTACTCAAATTATATATATAACCTTTAAAAATTTTTCGAAAGAATTTAGGAGCTTCATCGATGGTTCATTATTATCACCTCAAATTCTTAGTTTAGATATGAAGGCTTGATGAAACTTGTACATGTGAGAGGGAACGAGAGCGAGCCAATTTACAAACAGCAGATTAGAACCAAATAGCAAATCGCAACTAGATTAAATATAAAGCCCTAGATATCATTGCGAATGCTATAACAGCATCTATGCAATCTATGCCTTGTAGTGAGCTTTGATGTAATCTTCGATTTTCTTAGCAGAGAGGCCGTATTTATCGAACAAGTCCTGTGGAGAGCCGCTTTGAGGGGTAGAGTTAATAGCGATTTTCTGAATATTGACTTGAGATTGGGCCAATGCGGTTGAGACAACCTCTGTTTAGATTGAATATTAAACCAAGGGAAAAGCAAAGGAGTTATTACCGTGAACACCACCTTCAGGGTAGTGATCTTCGATGGTAAGGATCTTTCCACCGGTTTCCTTAGCGCACTTCTCGAGGGTTTCGACATCAACTGGCTTAACACAGAAGAGATCGACGACTCTGACATGAATTCCTTCAGCAGCAAGCTTTCCACTGGCAATGAGGGCTTCATTCAGAGTGACTCCGGATGTGACGATGGTAAGGATATCTTCGGTGGATTGCTTGACGATTTTAGCCTTACCGATTTCGAATGTTTCTTCGTTGTCGTAAATGATCTAAAAGAGGTTTATGTGTGAGACGTTTGCTAGATTAATGTAGGGTTTACAGGAGAGTTTGGACGACTGGTACGGATGTAGCAAATTCCTTTGTGGTTGACTGCTAATTCGACTGCTCTTTCAGCTGAAACAGCGTCTGAAGGATAGAACACAACCGATCCTGGAACTGATCTGAAGATTGCCAAATCTTCAAGACCCATTTGGGTTGGTCCGTCAGGTCCGATCGAAACACCTGCATGAGATCCGCATAATTTTACGTTGCTTCCAGAGATACCGATGAGTCTAATCTGATCGTAAGCTCTATTTTATAGTAATACAAGTTAATATCAGAGCTATTTATTTTCTTCTACCTTGACATAAAAGCTCCGAATGCAGAAGCGAAAGGAATCTTTCCTCTGGCTGAGAGACCTTGAGCAATGGAAACCATGTTCTGCTCGGCAATGAAGCACTCAACGTATTTCTTTGGGTGAGCCTTGGCGAGATTGCAGCTCATTGTTGAAGTGCTGGTATCTCCGTCAAGAGCCATGACCAAATTATTCTCTCCGTCCGCGTCACCGGCGCTCTTAAGACCGTTACCGTAAGCAGTTCTGATAGCAACGTCCTTTCCTAATAAAACAATCAATATTTCGATCTTACTCGAAGCTAATTGTTTACCTTTGACATAGTTCAGTGGAGGAAGCTTGATTGGCTTGTATTCATTTTGCTTAGCTTCAAAGTGTGGCTTTTCAGGGGTAAGCTTGGCGTTTTGGTCTTTGATAAGAGATTTCAAATAGGTAACAGCAGCTTTGTCATCCAACTCCTCACCCAATGGAGCCGAGCTTAAATTCTTTCCTTTGACAGTCTTTGCGAGGATAACAGCTGGGGTATCCTTGATGCCTCTGGCCCAATCGAGTGCTCCAATGATTTGGTTGATGTCATGGCCGTCAATGACCTTAGTTTGGCATCTGAAAGCCTCGAATTTCTTTTGTAAGGCTCCAGCATCCTCATCACCCAAGTCGACGAACGCGACAACATTATCAAGTTTGTAATGAGTACCGAAATTGCAAGCCTCCCAGATTTGGCCTTCAGCGGTCTCGTCAGCACCCATCACAACAAAGTATTTATTGTCGATCTTATCAATGTACTTTGAAGCATAGCCCATACCCAAGCAGATTGAGAATCCCTACAATCACGATTATCATCAGATTAATAAACGACTTGCAAAAGCTTTTTTACTTGGCCGTGAGTTCCAGTTGCTACGTCGACAAATGGCAGCGAGGTATTAGGAACCGCAGTCAGAGACGAATCGAATTTCCTAAAGTTTTTCAGTTCAGCCTTGTCGATTGCTCCGAGATTTGCCCAAGCAGCGTCTAGAAATCACTATTGAGTACTCGATATATTAAATGGATTACACAAAAGAGGAGTAGCGTGTCCTTTTGACAGGTATAACCTATCTGCAGCGAAGTTCTTTGGGTTTGCTGGATCGTAATGAAGGCCGCTAGGGTCAAAGAGCAGGACGGCGATAATATCGGCCAATGCAGCGCATTCCGCAGGATGCCTAAGCAATTAGTGAGCGAAATAAAATTTCTAGACGTTATACCCAGAACCAGCGGCTGTTGTCATTTCAACGGCTTGAAGACGAAGGATGTTAGCGATGTCCTGCAAGACCTCGACAGAGTGGGTAGCGGTTTTCGATTCCATATCTAAAGACTCTTTTTTGCTTTTATTTATTGCGATCAATCTATATTTCTTAATGCGTCCTGAGCGTCTTAGAATCTAATTTAATTAGTCAGCTTTTTCTAAGAAATCTTCCGCAAATAATTAATTTAATGAGAATCTTCTGCACATTTTTTTTTCTCCCAAGATCCAAGAATTTAGGGAGTTATATAAACTTAATTCATATGCAGTTAACACCTTTTGAAAAGGATAAGCTCAAAATTTAGAGATTACAGACATGTTCAAACGCATTTGGAAAGGAAAAAAAACAATAGGTTTAATAAAATCACAAAAATTTTATGTTATTATCGCGGAGTTTTTTGCGACAGCAACTTTTGGTAATTTCTCGTCAGTCGCGGAGAGGCATCTGAAGCGCCAGTGATACCTGAGTAAAATGAAGTATTTTGCTCGGGAGAGCCACTGCGTTTGAAGCTTTTGTTCGTGGTGATCTTCTGCACGACATTCTCTAGCGTATTTATTTTCAACGAAACATCATGAGAATTCTTTGGAGTAGTGCTTCTCTTTGAGGTTGCTTCCTCATGACCTTCGCTTGAAAGTTCATTCAGGAGATTTTTCTTTGATAATCTCATAATTTTGTCTGTTAGACCTCGCTTGTTGATCTGGTACTCAAACTGCTCGAAGTTCATGCCTTTGACGTAGCTCTCCTCAAGCAAATAGAGCACCTCGGTCAAGACTTTTAAGAGATTCACCTCGATGCCTTTTAATTCGATCTGTTCCGCAGTGATGAGTCCATCTCTATCGCTGTCCAGTGCATCGAAAATCTTCCTGATGACTGCCTCTCGCACAGGATCCGGGTGCTCTGGCTCTTGGATTTTTCGCGGAGTATTCAACTTTTTCACGGAGAGGGTATTTGTATCGAGAGTGATGTTATAGCAGTCATCGTCTCGCTGTTTTACTTTCTGGTAATACTTTGTATGTGGAATAACAGGCTGGAATAAAGTCTGACCTGTCTTTGGGTCAACCGGTGTCATTTTCGCTCTTTGAGCTTGGTGGTGCTTCTCTTGCTTCACCTTAGCTTCTTTGACTAGCCTCTCTGTAAGTTCTTTCTGGGTCTCTTTGGCGTTTGATACTAGTTGTTTGCTTCGTGGACTAATTTCAGGTTTGAATGTATAAATTTCACTCATTCCTGCAGTCACGAATTCTTCCCTCTTCTTAGTCTTTTCGTCAGCTTCATCGTGAAGTCTCACATGGATAATTGGAGAATTCGAGCGGCTTCTCTGCTCAGCGACTCGCAAGGCCTTTTCGGAAAGAGTTGGCTGGAAAGGACAAATTTCGAATAGAGCCCTGTTTCTTTCGAGTTCAAGGTTCTTTTCCTTAGTAGCAAGTCTCTCTGCCTCCGCATAATACCTTTTCGTTGAGTACATTGGGCTTTGGCTTCGGTTGCTTTTCGTGTCACGTGGCGAGACCTTAGGGCTGAAGGTTAGTTCTTTCTTCTCTTGTGCAAGTTTTTCACGTTGATGCTCGGCGATTTTCTGCTCTTTCTCTCTCTTCATTCTCACGCCTTGATAATATAGCTTATCGTATATTCCGTCATTCACTTTGACGCTTCTGTCTGTTTTTTGTGAGTTGGGCGGACTGCGGCTGGTCTGCGTAAATGATTTATCCTTCTTTCCGCTATTCGCGCTTGCTGCGTTCTTCTCATTAATTAACCGATGCCATCGTTCATAGGTCTCAGACTCATTTTTCGTTGTATCAGATGCGCGTGGTTCCTCTTTAATTATTTTGACTTTACTAGAATCAGCATTTGGTTTATCTGCAACAACAACAGGCTTTTCCTCAGGAACAGAGTCCCTCTCAATTGGATGGAGCTTTTTCAATTTTTTTAATTCAGTTGTAATGCTCTTAACGAGAAACGGGACAGCTTGCTTGTCAAGGTTGTTCTTTTCACAAAATCTTATTGCGAGCATTTCCGGATCGTCATTCTCATACGCATAAATGGTGTCTGTGCGCCCTCCCAGATCTAACTCGAGCATTACAGCTGGTTTGTCTCTCGAGGCTTTAGAGTCTCGGGACGAAACAGATTGATTCTCCGTATTCTTAGACTCATTAGTCTCACTATTACTTCCTCCTTTTTGCTGACTCTTGCGTTTTTTCTTTTGAACCTTCTCTAAATTGCTTCTTATAACGCTCTCAATGATTACAGCAGTATCCTCGTCAAGTCCATTCTCGATACAGAAGTTAGCAGCTTTATCCTTAATCGACTCTCCGTCGCGATACTCAAGAGTCTCCACTCTATTACCTCCTAAAGCGATTTCTATCAACACCACGCCTTTTGATTTACTTTGCTTTTCAATGCCCCCGCTCAAAAAATCTTTCGTGGTAAATTCTCCTGTGCTATACTGACTTTTTGGATTTAAATCATCCGCTGGCTCGATAATATCATTCGAAAAGCTGATATCCTCAAATCCAATAGTGTTTTTCCCTATGTGAGGGATATCCGTAAGGTTATTCCCAGTCCCTTTTTTGCTATGGCTGCGTGTAGTGATCACAGAATTCTCTGTTGTGCTTTCGTTAGAGATTTTTTGCCCATTATGACTCCGCTTCTTATGATCAAAAGACTCACCTTCAAATCCACCCCATCCTTCTCGAAATGAAGCAATATCTAATTTAGCATTCTTAGATTGATTGATAAACGCCATGCTTAAGAAAAGTTTCTATAACGCAGTGTGTGATTCAAGTTTTATTCTGTTTAATTCTAATGTGTTACAGAAGTTAAAAGGTTTGATTATTAACAGTTAAACAAGATTTGTATTGCTCAGCTTATTGCTCAGAGTTTAAAAAAGTTTGTATCTCTGCTGGTTTAGTCTCATGGAGAAGGGCTGGTATGAGGATCCTCCGTCTAAAGCAGCCATAGATATTCTCCAAAAACTTATATCTGTTTTTATTCGGAATTGTGCTTGAAATGGGGGAGAGAGAGATAAACTCTCGGGGTGAGAGAAGGAACTGATTTTGTTTCAGAACCTTAGAAAGGTCAAATTTTGATTAAAAAATTCTGATAAAAGATCAGCGATGGCCACCCAAAACAACAAAGTGAGTTGAGTGGCAAAATTAGCAAAATTTCGACTCAATAGAAACAAATCTGTCAGAAATCCGCGATAGTACAGTGGCAGGACACCTGGCTGTCTACCAGGAGACCTGGGTTCGATTCCCAGTCGTGGAGATTTTTTTTTAGTTGTTAAACTTGAAAAGTTGTGTATCATCCATAGAGTGACACTTAAAGTTAGCCCGAAATACAAAACTCCTTGTCTGAAAAGGAGATCTGTAAGCTAGGCATTTTATTCTTCGCGCTTGCATTCAGGACCTATCAATTCTAATATTTCTAAAAGAGACTTGTAACATCGTGAAAGGGTATTGCAATGTTCTTGAAAAGGGGCTATAGCTCAATTGGTAGAGCAACGGACTCCAAATCCGTAGGTTGGGGGTTCGATTCCCTCTGGCCTCATTTTTATTGTTTTTATAGGATAAGAATAAAGTGTTTAATAACGAAATCAATATTAATAAACCCGTCTCCCACTCGTTTAATGTATTCCTCTTAACGAGTTCAAGCAAACAATTGATTCCTGATTCAACTATCCCGGCCCTTCTTCAAAGAAAGTTGATTTTTTACTTTTTCTCTAAAAAGTTTCAGATCCACAAGTTGACTCGACCGCCAATAAGATTTATTTTCCAGGAAATTCGCGCTATCCACAAATGGAAGGCTTTGAATCTTTCCTTTTTCCAAGTGATATAAACATCGGCAAGGAAAAGTTCGTTCAAGAACAGGCCCAAAGTAGTAAGAGAGAGGAAAAAATATATCACCAGCCATTCACTCAATTAAGATGCCATGGATCATGCCAAAATTGTGACTGGATAGATTTTGAACCTCAGTTGAATGGAGAGCATCAATCGTCCGAATCAAAAATGACTCCCGAGAAGAAGCTTGAAGAAATACAGAAGTCAACAGCAGCTAATCTCTCAGAGAGTCCTTATTCTAAAGGTCAATCTTTCCAACTTGTTGAGGAGACTAATCCACCAACTAACCCAAAAAAAGAGACAACTACCCTGATGATCTCAGAAGAGAATGAGTGTTGGGGAGAATCAATGAATCAGAGTGCATCTGGCTGTTCTCTGTTTATGTATGACTGGGCTTACAAATTTTATTCTGCCAAAGGAAAGGAGCGCATGGAAGAAGAGACTTCCATCTCACACTCTAATCAAAAATCTAATGTCCCGACTGATAACTCGAAATTAAAAGACCCACAGAGCGATTTAGTAGGAGATAGTCAGGATTTAGCTACAACCAAAGGCATCAGAGTGTTAAATTTGGAGAAACGAAGCCTTACCGACGAAGCGGTACACACTTTGGTAGAGTCTAATGAGTTGGATCAACTCTTCCAATTAAATCTGTCGCAAAATAGCTTCAAAATGATAGGAGTGTGCAGTTTAGCTCGAAATATAACATGGAAAGAATTGATGTGGCTCGACTTGAGCAAAAATATGATTGGAAATGCAGGAATACGACAGATAGCATTAACTTCAAATTGGAAAAAGCTTAGAGTTCTTAACATTAGCAGCACGCTCTTGAGTAAAGAAGGCGCTGAAAACCTGGCTCTAAACGAGAGCTGGTCTGATCTCAAGGAATTGTATCTTCACGAGAACTCTCTTGGAGATTTGGGCGCCGCAATGCTGAGCTGCAATGGATCATGGAGTCAGCTTCAGACACTGTCATTGTGGAACTGCCAAATCGGAAAGAATGGAACCGAATGCCTAAGAAGAAACAGGACTTGGAAAAATATCAAGGCAATCTTACTGCATGATAGTTATGAAACCGACTGTGGAAAATTGGTAAGTTCACTAACTCAGTTCAGGGACAAAACTTTGAAGAATCTAAAGTCTCTCAGTGCTTCAAATGAGCCGGAGAAAGTCGAAAGTGTTTTGGGATCAATTAGTGCTGGTACAGCTGTAGTAAATTTGAAATCTCGGGAAAACGAACTGAACTTTGCTGGACAATCCATTGGCGATGAAGGAGTAATGAATTTGTCTTGCCTTGATATCTGGAGCAATCTACAGCACCTCAATTTACGATACAATAAGATTGGAGTTCAAGGGGCAATTGCGCTAAGTAGTGTTACAACTGCTATATCACTAGAATCCCTTGATCTAGAAGGAAACGCAATCGAAGCTCAAGGTATCGCAAGCTTGTGCAGCAATGCTACCTGGACAAATCTCCAAGTTCTGAATTTGTTTAGCACTTCTATTGGACCCGACGGTGTTGCATATTTAAGCCAATGCTCTACCTGGCCTAACTTGAAGTCAGTTGATTTGGGCTACAATAGGATTGGTGTTGAAGGTGCAGTGGCTTTCAGCAAGAATAAAACTTTCACGAAATTAGAAATTCTTGATCTTAGAGGCAATTCTATTGGAGACACTGGATTGGCTGCCCTTTGTGAAAATAAGGTGTGGAAACAATTAACAGTATTAAACTTAGAGAATAGCTCTATTGGCCCAGAAGGTGCTAATTCGCTTAGCAGGAACGATGTTTGGACAGAACTTTCAGTCCTGAACCTAGACTATAATCGCATAGGCGATCAGGGAGCTCAGTCCTTAAGTCAAAATTTCTCATGGACAAAACTTACAAAACTGCACTTAGAAGGAAACTCCCTCACTAGAGACGGAGTCGTAAAGCTAAGCTGTAACAAAACTTGGAAAAGCTTACAATATTTATACTTAAGAAACAATGCTGTTAGTTGTGGAGCTATCACGAGCTTAGATGAAGAAATAGCTTGGAAGTCCCTTGTTCTGGTTGATTTGAGAGATAATCATAGAAAAAACGAAGTTTTTGATTTTCAGATGTGCACATCTTCTAATTTGTGAATAGTAAATTTCCATCAGAAAATTAAGTTTCTTGATGATCACTGATAATTCTGCAATTGATATTAAATCAAGGATACATTCAACTCAATCGTTTGTTCGACTAATTGACACTTTCTTTCAGGTCGTCTTCCTCTCACTAACATCGTAGTTAATTACAGAAACGATTTTGTGATTTTCAATAATGAATAACATATGGACTTCAAATAGCAAGTGCTTTTAATATTTTTTTCGCATTTCTCTTCAGAAAGAATTTAATACACACAACATATTACCTCTTTTTGAATTAGGTATAATAGAAATAAATATTAGAAATGCACATTCCATGTGATCCTCCGACACCAATGCACTTGCAGAGATCAGGAATCAAATTCTTCAGCTCATAGCCTGATGGTGTTCCACATTCAATCACTTTTCCTTTGTAAGAGATAATCTTCAGATAGGTCACATGACTTCCACCTTCTGCATAAACCTCTTTGATATAATCATCAAAGTCCAATTTCATAGAGCTCCAGAAATAATTTTTCAAGCTCTCGCTCTTCGACATGTGTCGATTGCCCTTATAAATCTCTCTTTCCTCTCTTCCCCATGAGTCTCTGTAGCAGAATTGGAGCCCAACCAGATATTCTTTCGTGAAGTATAGGAAGATTTCATCGATTTCAGGTGTGAAGAATTTATCGGAATGCTTTTCAAAATAGTCATCAAACTCAACCAAATCGGCTTCTTTCGCTCCAATAAGTGGGGTTCTATCAATGGGGATGGTGCTGGTGATCTTTTGGTTGTAATAGTTCTTCTTTGTGGTCTTTTTGACAGGCACTGTCTGAGTTTTGCCTGTAATAGTCACTCCATTGAAAACGGTTTCCGTTGGAGGGTCGTATTTCACTGGGAAGGTGGTTGTTATGACTGTTGCCTTATCCTCGAAACTTGGATAAACTTTTTTTCCTGCGTAGTTGTCTGTAAAAGACTGAGTGGTGGTCGTGACTGTCGGCTTTGGCATATATCCACCAGGCTGGTATGTTGGGCTTGTGTAGAATTGGTTGCTGCTGAATACTGGACTACCGAATGAATTCAATGAAGGATTGGCGTAGTTAATTGTGGGCTGGGTGCCAGGGTAATTGATGCCTGTGTAAGGAGATTTGGTAGTAGGACCATAAGGAGTATAGTCAGTGGGCCCACTGGGCAGTTTGATGTAGTTTGGCTTTGTGTTCATTTGTCTTGGATAACTCTGAACCTCTTGCTGGAGTATTTTAAATTTATTATCATTCGTGAACTTCACAAGTCGAATAATCTGCTTTAAGGTTGCTTACTAGTCAAACTAGAGGAAAACGATATCAAGAAAAAAGCCCCGATAATGTAGTTGCTTGCTTAAGTCAATAAATTCTTCGCTTGAGAGAACCATGTTCAGCCATTGCAGGCTTCACCGAGTTTTACTATATGAACTTAATTATCGGAAATTTTCTGATCCGAAAATCGTTTATCACAGAACAAAAGTGAGAACAATACGGAGGAGCTTGAGTCTGAAAGTCGCTTGATAGACAGTAGGAGGTTCTCCTTCGAAATGTTATCAGGCTGATTGTTTATATGCTTTTTTTTTTACATATTTTCTTGAAGCATTCATAATATGACCTTCCAATCCCTTGCTAAGATAATACTTATTTTGAACAGGAATTTTTTTTTTTGGTTTAAGAAGATATGTACATTCAGAATTGAGTAAAATGCGAGTCATACAATAAATTAATTGATAATTTAACATTTGTTGTGAACATCATTTTTTGTTCTTTTACGTATACTGTCATTTCCATATACAATTTCATAGGATTTCTCTTCCTTCGATCAAGTTTTTCAGAATTCACATTTTTAGGGGCAACCTCAATATCATTCCCGAGACCTGTTGGCCCTTTTCATCTCAATCAACAAATTTCTTGTTCTAACTTGCACCAGCATAGACGGGATGCAAGTACCCAACTTCAGGCTGAAAGGTACGAACTGTAATTTGTTTGCCTCCTTTATTTTTCATGTTGGCGGTGAGGTAAAAGGTTTCATGCTTGACTATTCCGATCTCAGCCTCCGTTAAGAAGGAGACCGGACAGTCACCATGTACGACAACCTTCCCGTCCTTATTAATATAGCTCATACAAAACTGGTCGTAACCCACCGTTACAATGATCCTCAGATTTTCTTGATTGAGAGGGATACCATGATAAAACCATTGAAGTTTCTCATACCGCTTCTTTTTCGCAGCGGTCGCCGTACTGCCATTTCTCACACAGATTGTAAAGGGAGACTTGCCTTCTATATCTTGAGGATCGTTAGTCAGAGCCACAAAGAAGATCATGTAAGGGTTGGCCTTGAGACCTGACAGCTCGAAGCCAATCGAAAAAACATTGTTTTCTTTCTTTGCATCTTCTACTTGCAATTTAATTTGATTCTCAGAGGCAAAAATATGATAACCACTGTCTTTACTAGATGTCAGTTCGTTATCAAATTCGAAATATTTAGTTGGTATAGGAGCAGCCTCAATTTTCTTGATTGATCTCTGACTTGGAAGATAAATTCTGTTATAATCGTAGTCCCATTTAACATTCTTGCGAAGTTTTTCGAGGGTTTCTATAGAGACATATTCTTCGATCTCGTCTCCGTTTTCTTGAGGTACTTTAATCGAAACGATCGACTGAAGAAGCGAAGCCATAAGAGCGCTCAATGTGAACTCTGGCTCCCAAGTTCCGCCACTTTCTTTAGATCTCAAGATGTCAAAGCACATACTTGAGCGCATTTCTGTAATGGCAATAGGATCTGTTTTTGCATGATATACATCCACGTTAAAACGGTTAGTTTTTGAGATTAGATGCACGACCGGCGGAACAGTTGGATACCGTTTTGGGATGAGGATTCTTCCCCATAGAGGCTGATCTGCAAGAGCTCCATCAGCTGGATACATCAGGTAGTGGAAGACTCCGATGAATGATGAGACTGGAGCTATGTAAGTTCTTAGGTTATTAAAATCATTGTTGACATCAGCGACTTCTCTGAGGACGCGAGACCATTGCTTCTGGTCGCAGAGACAATTGCGATCAACGAGAGGCTGATAAATTGAGGGTCCTTGAACTTTCTCGAGGCTATCGAGATGCTTTTGGACCTCTGCGTCAATGGAGGATTCCATGATTCTTTTATTTTTTATTGAATATTTTTCCGAGGCTTCGGTAGATATAGCAGCGAGAGCCAATAGCAATTAACGAAAACCTTAGAGTTCGGATAAGAACGGTAAAATAAATTTGAGAATTAACTGTTGAAAATTACAGAATCAGGTGCTAAAAAAAGTTCATTTTTCACAGTATCTTAAATTATAGGATCTAGATGAAGAAAGCAGAGTTTCTTATTGCAGAGAATCCTAAACGAACTATTAAATCTAAGAAAACCGCAATTTAATAGAGAAAATGTAAAATTTAGATTGCCAATAAGGCCTCTCAACTACAACTCTAAAGATTTATAAAGCAAAGAGTCCAAAGGAACTCAGAACAATTGATATAAAAAGGAGCTTTAAACTTGTAGCTACAGCTCCAAACGCACAAACACCAAGTGTTAATGCGTAAGTTGTAAGGCATCCAGCACAACCGGGAGGACATGTGGAGCATCGATCAATGCTGACTTCGGGAATTCCGGCTTTGGGTTCATAATATGATTTGCAGGTAATGCAGCTGACTGCATCTACGCATACGTCACAATTGTCAAGACACTTGGAGCATCCAGTGTTATTATTGAGGAAATATCCAGTTTTGCATGTGGTGCAGGTGGAGTTATCAACACATTTGGAGCAACCTGCAGGACAAGTCAAACATTTCGATCCAGATAAGTAATAGCCCTCCAAACACGAAGTGCAGGCGCCAGCTGTGTCACATGCTGCGCAATATGAAGGACAACTCATGCAACTGGAAGAGGCTGAATCTAAGACAAATCCAGTAGTGCATGTACTGCAACCTGTCGAGGTACATGTTGTACAGCCAGACGAACAAAAATGACACCCTGTGGTTGTGTCTAAGTAAATTCCAGTATTGCTTCCGATTAATGGCGCTCCATATTGAGTTTGAAGATCAAGCATAGTTTTACATTTTGAGCATGTAGTAGCAGAACTGCAAGTGTCACATAAATATGCTGTTTTATAATCATACGGGTAGTTAGCATAATCATAGTATATATGCCCGGAGTTACAAGCTATGCATGAACCATCAGATTGCAAATAATAGCCAGGCAGGCAAGCTGTGCATGTTCCTGCCGAGCTGCAAGTAGAGCAGCCGGACACTGCGCAACGCACACAGTTTTTAGCTGAGTTTAAGAATGAACCTGCAACGCATTGAATGCATGTGTCAGCATCAAGGCAACTTGAACAGCCTGATGGACAAGGTAAGCATAGGAATGATGAATAATCGTAATAATACGATGCGGAGCATGTGCCGTTGCATACCGTGCACTGTGAATAAGCGCCGTGGAGTGTAGTGGATAAGAAGAAAGCAACCAACCAAAAGAATGTGACCTTCATCATGCAACTTGCTATTATAACTTTAATTATTTCTTACAAAAGTGTTTTAATTTCCTTTCTCATAAAAAATCAAAAGTACTAACAATCCAATGTGATAAAACCATAAAAATTGTGTGATCGAATTCACCATATAGATGATTATGTTATTCCAAAAAATGTCTCTAGTAGAAAAGCTTGTAAGTATTTTCTCAAGTGATCTGCTTATACGTATTTTTTTTCGAATGATAACCTCTAATTTTTTTTCCAATGATACTAAATTTTTCGCACAATACACAGAGATTATGCAGTACAGCTGTACTCATCGGGCCTTAAAGACACCAAAAACATACATTTTAAAACTGCAATAGTATCTCTAAATTTTGCCTTACAGAAGTCCTTGTCTTTTAAGATCGATGTATTGCTTCTTTGTAAGCACATGACCCTCGCTGTCTTCAAACTCTTCTTCCATATCAGGCTTGAAATGATCCATCTCTGCCTCCATCATCAGCTTCTGATGGAGCGCAAGAGCGTCATTAATTGAAGTAATCTCTTTAAAATGAACCGTGTTGGGAATTCTCAAGCACTTCATTCCGTACGCGTGTCTCCACTCTTGGAAATGTCGCTCGAAAGCTCGTCTTCCCCAATAGCTGTAGTTACCGCAAATTTCGCATTTATATTCAATACCAAGACCATGCAACTTATACAACCAGTAAGGAATAGGTTTTCCATCCCAGCCGAGTGGAAGATTTTTCGGATTATAGACTGGCTCGTCCTCATCTGAATCACTCTGAGCGTCTTCAGCACCGACTCTCTTCGACTCCCAGTTCTCATCTTCCATTTCTTCGGCATTTTCTAAAAACGACCTGGATTGTTTCTTCTGAATTTGGTTTCTGGTGTCTTGAATAACATCGCCCAGGAGTTCTTTCATTCTCATGATAAAACACTCTAAGTACGCTAATTTCTTCTTATTTTCCTCTGTCAACTCGCTTTGTTTTAGGATATGCTCAGGCGCCTCGCCATTTGATTGATCTGTTGGGTTAGCAATCTGTCTCTCGTAGAGTTTCGCATTCTTAATATGTTTCTTACCATTGAAATGGTTGACAAAAACATGTTGGTTTGAGAACAATTTCTGGCAAGCTGCACAGTACAATGGGTTACTTGTCACTTCTGTGGTGTCTTCTCTGCGTTCCCATCCTCTAAGAGTTCCTTCTTTCCATCGATACTCAAAATCTTCCTTATTCTGCAGCTCAATAATATTGAAATCGGTCAAAGGCTGGGTTCTCTTAAAGAAGTCTTTCAAATACTCCGCCAGATTTTTCAAATATCGCTTGTATTTCTTATATTCTTTATCCTTAAGCGAGTAGCTTATATCATGGAACTGATCAAAATTCTGCAGGTAAGCAAGGTAGTCTCCGATCTTATAGTCTCGATTGATTTTTCGAAGGTTAACGAACTCTTGATAGAGATGATGCATGTCAACATACCTGCCGTTGCCTTCTTCTACAGTAAAGAATGGCTTTGAGAACGGCGGTTCAAAGCACTGTGATTTCCACCATTCTGCGTCTCTTGGAGCGTTTTGTTTATTCAAAAAGTCATGTACTTTGTAGTAGTCCTTAATGTCCCGGACTTTGTCATAGAAATTGCTCCAAACGTCGGCATCTTTCGAAGGATCGTTTGGATTTGCGCTCTTTTGTCCTGAAAGCACAGCCAGTTCTTCCTTTTTAATTCCATCAGAGTCCGTGATCAAGTTTAGAGCCTCCGCACTTTTTGTTTGTATGATTTCAATCAAATTCTTTATTTTGTGATCGTTTATCACGGTGTCGCGAGGGTTATTAGCCTTCTCTAAAAGGATCGAAGTTATTCCCTTTTCCAAGTTTTCAACATCCTCTAAGTTGCTTCTGACTTGTTCAAGCACCGATGAAGTCATATTTTCCTCCCTTTACAATTTTTAAAATATCTTTAATTATTGCATTTCGAATCGAAAATAAAGAAAAATTTCTCCGCTGAAGGGATGAAATATGCTCGCAATGGAGGTTTCTCCTGCTTTCTTACGAGTTAATGAAAGAAAACAAATAATTACTTTGATATGAACTGCCAAAAATAAAGGTGTAAATATCAAAAAATTGGAAGAATCTCGTTTCTTTTCCAATAGCTTTCTTAGGTTATTTTATA
>ENA-UOTX01000921-UOTX01000921.1-compost-metagenome-genome-assembly--contig:-NODE-921-length-26747-cov-17.437083_pt1 | contig 26747 bp, 29 predicted proteins | sample MGYA00238143_ERZ746982 | MGnify/ENA primary metagenome ERZ746982 (study PRJEB28758, sample SAMN06268862) | compost metagenome | isolation source: single cell | place: USA: California, Emeryville, Joint... | reverse complement strand
ATTACGTTCAATAATGATGTAATTGAGATATAGTTTGTTTACTGTTGATAGACTTCTTCATTGCAGTTTGGGATCAGACTTCGTACAGTAGCTTGAACACTTGGCGGACTTCTCGCATAAGAATAATAATTTGAATATGCCTCATTTTTTTCTAGAGACTCTTTTCCAGACCCAGGTCCATCCTCTCTTTCGTTCAATTCAATATGTTGTAGACAATCGTTTATCTTTGTTTTTTCGATGAGACTAGCCGGAAGATTGGCCTTCTCCTTATTACTGACCAATACGCAATTGCAACTCAACACATCACGAGCGCATTTACTGCATTTCGCTAACGGAGGAATCGTGTGCGCCTTCGTCTTCTTGAAACTCAATCCTGCAGGTTGCTTGTCTGCTTTCGTTAAAGCGCCTGTAATTGCTCTAATATCCTGTCCGATCGAAGCCAAATCAGAACGTTTATAAAACCCTTTCTCTAATGACCCAACCTGCTCATCTTCGACTTCATAGACAATCTCACCGGCCATGACTTTCCTCAGCATATTATTTTGTTTAACCAGCTTTCTTTCATTTTGATACTTGCTGCTCAGGCCGCCCCTTGCCTTCTCCTATTTAAAAAACAAATCAAAATACTGATTACTGTTTCCAAACCTTCTCTTCCTGAAGCAAGGACATAAACTTTGCGATTTGTAACTCACTGAGGTAGCAATCGACTTTAGCAGAAGCCTCACGTGTATTCCTCGTAGCATAATAATCACGGAGATGCTCTTCGAGCCTCTTGTAATTATCTTCGTTCCAAAGCACATTGCACCTAAGAGAGTCTTGGACTTCGTTGTCCAAGTAAGGCAGTGAAGGATCCTTATTGCACTCAATGTTTCCATTGTAATTAATCCATTGTACAACTGGTTCAGCGATTCCAAGCTCCTCTCTTCTTATCATTTCATCCTTTGTTCACAGATGTAAGCACAGTCGTGGCACCAGCAATATTACTTTCCAAATGTATTCAAGGGCTTTCGTGATTTTAACCTGAAACTGCGTCATGTTCTTGTTTCCAGCAGCAAGAGCCTCACATTGCGTCTGTTGGGAAAGGAAAATTTTGTCGTATTTCTCGAGATTGAGTATCATTTTATTCACGATGTTCTTATAATGAACATCCAGTTCATAAGAGCAAGTGGAGCTTTTCCTAAGCAATTTCAATAGTAAAATTTCCTTGCATTCAATCTTACGAAAGGCCTGAGAAAAACTCTGGATGTTCCTGCATGAGCAAAGCCATGTCGGCTATTTCATCCTGAATCTTAATCGAAGGCGGCCGGAGTGCTTTGGCCTTGGCGAGCTCAAAATTTTTCCGAAATAAAATCTGCGTCAATTTTGTCTCGTTCATGCCGCTGATGTTACAATCAGTATAAAAATTCATGAAATACGTGATGTGGCTCTAAGAATAAACAAAGGAGAGTGAGAGTGAGCCTACCAAGTTGGATCTCGAATTACCTCATATGTTTGAAACACAGAATCTATGATAACCTTATTCATGAGTATCTGACACAGCGGCTTTATATAATCAGGACTATACGTCGTAATTTTCACAAATAGCTCCTTTTTCGAATGATAGCCGTAAAAGTCCATCTTTTTCGTGGTTACAATGCTATAGATGATATTTGTGTTGACACTCTTGGATTCGTTTTTTGAGTCTGAGTTTTTCTTCTCAAAAAATTTAGCGGCGGTGCCCATGGTTGTAAATTTTTTCTTAAGATCCGTTTTGGTGCCGTCACCGTAGCAGGCGAAGAAAGCGCGCTCTAATGTCTCTCCGAATTGGAGCAATGCTCTTTCATTATTGAAAAAACTGGCAATATGTTCGACTTTTGTATAGAAAAATGGAAGATAGCCGTGAACGTGGATACAGCATTTGTTTCCATCGCTTGCTGTACCATAAAGACGAATGATTGGGACTGAATTGATTTCTCGTTTCCTATAGTCCTTTAATTCTGAATATTGGAGTGCTGTTTGGGCGAGTTTTTTGAGTTTTTCGGTTCGAAACTCTTTATCAAGCTCGAGGAAGTAATAGTCATGGGAGAAAGGAGTGAAACTGAATTCAATGCTCTTTGCCGGGTTGTTGCTTGAGGTCATCTAGTTTTGAAAGATATCAAATTAGTTAAATTACAATAAAATTAAGGCTTGGGACTCCAATTGATTTCCTTTGAGAAATTTCCGATTATAATAGTTAACTTTAAATAAGAGACAGTAGAAATATCTTTGCATCTCGTAAGTTTAAGAATATTGATGAGCACGATAAAGGCAATGAAGGTCTATGGAATGTTCTAAAGTATTTTCTATAATGCATGATAGACAGTTGAGTAGAAGGTCTATTCATCAATGCAACAAAATTAGTCTATGATACCAAATTATTCGAGGATGAGCTTTAAGAAATAGAGAATTTTAAAGGTGGATTGTCATCCGTTCAGAAAGTTCAACAATGCCAAAACAAATATTTTATAATTTATGGAGTAATTGGATCTTTGGAAGATCGAAAATCTCACTTGATAAATTATATAAGAGTAGTTATTTTGCAATTTAGAGTATTTATTCTGTGTAACGTATTAGATGAGAAGCTAAAACTTTATTTTTCTCGTTAGCACGGAGCTTCTTGAAAAATATTGGACATTGCAGCATTTCACAAGGTATCTCATTTTTAGAATTAGGAGCGAATGTGCTGCAAGCCTGACAAATGTTGGTATATTTAATGGCTTTCGCTTCCCCGGTTTTACGCAATAAGCTAAGCATCACTTTCGAAGTATTAGGTTCCCTCAAGCACCTTTGACATAATATCTATTGAAGATCGCATAAATTAATGATAGGATAAAAATATTACTTCATGATTTTCTGCGACATTTTCGCATATAACACAATTCTGAATTTTGTAGTATTGTTGGAGGCTATAATTCATGAGAGCTCTGGAGGGGTGTGCCAATTTTCCCTATAATTTATTTACAACATAAGAAATGGCTTCAGTTAAATTACGAGAGAGGTAGCTCCAGAAGTGTTCTGGCTTTTCATCATTCCTTTCGGCATGTTCTCGTACCATTTCTGATAAAATAAGAATTAGTCAACAGATCCCGAGCATTGACAATTCTTTTACGATTATATCGACACCACACGTCGCGAAAAGTCTCTCGAGTGGAGCATTTATCTGCTGCTCGCAATAATACTTGCTGTTTATTTGATATCCCCGTTTCTTGACGAAGTCCATTGGAGAAACAACCAAATCATTCACCTTGCTTCCCTCATTTCCTTATTGCCATTAAGTCAAGAGATATATCGCCAAAATTTGTTACCCGCAACCACTATATACTGAACTCGTTCTCGAGCGCATGGTTCTAATCGTGGATCTTCCTTTTGCCTTTCAAGAGCAACCAGAGCAGCAGGAGGTAGATTCACGTAGCTATTCAGTTTCACTTCTTTCGCAAAGATAAAATCTTTATAATTCACATCTCCTCGCAGTATCTTCTGCCATTTAGTTGTCAATATTCCTCGGAGCTGATTCGTATTATCATTCCCTGAAAAAATTAAAAAGATTTGAATACCTCAGTCAAATCTTTAGTTGTAAATAGCTTTTCAAGACAAGTAGACATAATCTTGTGTAACGCTTCCACACCATCTCTTCGCAGAGTTTCAATTCCTTTAGCCTCCCAGACTGGCTTTGAGGTTGGAGTCTCATATTTCATTCCCGTATATCTCTTTTTCGCAAGTAGTATTCCAGGACAATAGATCTAATTGATGCTGAGGCTGCCCATTCAAAAAAATCATTTACTTTTTCGAATTTGAGCTCTATCGGGTATGGGTGCCTCTTAGTTATTTCTCTTGCGATCTCAAGTCCCAGTTCATGAGCTGATTTAATACTTCTTCCTTTCATATGAATGAAAAGACTGTCTGTATCCCCGTAAACAACCCTCACATTCCAAGCGGGATTGCTATTCTGGAACATATCAAAGTTTTTTACGAAACTGAAATGATAAATAATTACAATGTAGTCAATTGAGTCTTTCAAGATAAGTCTCGCAGTTTCTATAATACTATCAGCTATGGCCGTGTTCGGCATATTTCCAGTAAAACTGCCGCAAGCATGCCACATAACCACCATGAAAATCTTCAATGCACTCTGCCGATAGTTCAAAATATCCTTGAAAAATTTGTGCTTCCCATACTAAGCAAATGGGAATTACCACCTCAAAAAAGCTTGCTTCCTTACCAATTTCATCGATCTTTTCAACATGATTCTCGTCATTAAGAATTCCTCCAACACACGGGGTATAATTCCCTCACGCACCGACTTTCGCACAAACAACACTTTATTCGGAGTCATTATAACTTTTTTCATTATCTCCTCTTTAGTGAGATTCGCACCCAAAAGTTCCTCAATATGCGGTCGGGTCTCGTTGCTAGCTCCCACACGCTTCGACCTGTTCTTCCAGAGGTCATCGACGTGGCCCAAGCACGTTGAATGACACATATTGTATGCGATCATTACAGAGGGATAAATTGACTGGAAATCTAAAACTACCACAGGGCTTTTCAAAGGAAAAACTCATTGCCTGTGACATTCAGCGTATTTACTCTGGAAAAAATTGCTTCGGCGGATCTATCACCAATGGTTTGCATTGGAGCACCTGTTGCTGGGCTATTTGGCTCTTCGTTGGCGAAAATAAAAGAAACTCACTGGAGCGTGTCACTCTAATAGTCGCCGCTTCTATTTTGAACTGGCCTCCTCTAGCCATCTTTAACAATTACTTATTTCACTATTGTAACAACATTTTACCACAGCATCGAAGTCGACTCCGTATATACGAGCCATTTCCACTGTCCTTTGAATAATATCGAAAAAGGTTATTATTTCCAAAGTGAGCTCCACTTTTCTGAGCATGTGCTTCAAGACTCGAGCGCACTGCTCTTTGGATTCCTCATACCTAAAACATTCAACATGAAGCCGGAAGGCTCGTATTTTTGGTTACCATTGCGTTAGAGTCCAGTCACTGAAAACGGGCTCTCTCATTTTCAAAGCGTGAAAAGCGACGTTCTCGAGCTTGTAGCTCTGTAGGCTAATACATGAATCTAGTATTCTCCATACATTAAATATGGTTCTCCCTGAAATCTGGGCCCTTTTAAGTTTTTCACAGATAGAGAGATAAAAACCTGAAATTTCATAGTAAAGTTTGCGATGTTGGACCATTCTTTCCGCACTTTCGAGCTGAATGATGAACTGTTTGAATGTTCGTTTTCAGGGATTGGTCTGAAGTATCCTTTTTGGACTTTTTTGTGATTTTTTCCGTCGTCGAAAATTGAGTCTTGATCGAAATATACGTCGTCAAGCCCCAAAAGACCCTGTTAAAGGATTTGTCTTAAATTCTGAATTAATTTGGACGACTTACCAGCACTTCGCTTGCCGAGCTTGGAGACCGACCAATGAGGTCAGTGAAATTAAGATTCCATTCGTAGGCTCTCCGAGCAACATAATAGAGTGAAGTTTTCTCGATGTTATAGCCTTAGAGGAAATTTATTCAAATTTGAAGCACTTTCATTACCATATATGAGATCTGGGTCGAATCTGAGAATCAAGTTTATGAATGTCACGATCAAGGAATGCTCGTTTTTCACAAGAAATAACTCATCAACACCATGGAACTCTAGAATAATTGTTATTATTGGTTGCCGAAGTGGAGGAGAGAACTAGAAATGATTACTGAGATATCCTTTAAGGTTTTGTCTCTGTCCAAAAGGTAAGTCATAAAAACTTAGTTCATCAGCGATGATAGCTCCTCTGACTGATTCAACCAAGTAAATGATGAGTAATGAGTTCGTGATTATTTCAGTTCGTACTTGTTTTATAGCAGGGTGATTGATCATATTTGGATTTTTCATTTGAGACCACAAAGAAAATGGCAACAATCTCATCATGTTCGGGATCTGAAAGTAGATTTGGTCTGCTTTTCGCGAAAATCTCAAAGCCAAGAGAGACGAGATCTGCAATAAGATTTTTATGTCTAGTTTTGTTTAATATCCATGAGACAGCTCTCAAATACAATGTAAAGTTGATACCTCTGTTCAAATTCTGGGGTCTTTGTTATGTCAACAGCGCCATCCACTCCTTGATCATCAAAGATATTTGCCTTGCCCTCTTTACTTTTTACTAAACTTTCCAGAAGTTCCTTCACACTTGGAGGCTTTTTTGCAACATACTTATAGCAATTGCCTTTCTTAAATCTGCTTGATTTATTCTTATTTCCATACCGCCTTTCCAACACACTTGGTATTCGAGTAAAAAATGGCGCTTTTAGATTATTTAAAATTGATGGAGAAGTGTCATCTTTGCATTGAGAAAGCTCGTAAGCAATTGCTGTTGGTTTAAACAAGCAATCACTGTTCGCATTCTCTGATTTAATCAGGTCATTGGTCTTGAATTCAGGAATGTTTGGTTTCACTTCGAAATGGTCAATAAATTCTTTGTATTTCGTGAAGTAGGGACTATAATAACAGTAATTATTAGTTGATTACGTTCAATAATGATGTAATTGAGATATAGTTTGTTTACTGTTGATAGACTTCTTCATTGCAGTTTGGGATCAGGCTTCTTACAGTAGCTTGTACACTTGGCGGACCTCTCGCATAAGAATAATAGTTGGGAAAGCACTCATTCTTTTCAAGAGAATCTCTTCCTGAAGTAGACGCATCTTCATTTTCATTTATATCCAGACTCTCAAGCAAATGCTTTGTCTCGGACTTTTTCATGAGCAGCTCTTGAAGTTGTTCAACCTTCCCTTTGTTAGTCGTCAAAATGCAAATACAGTCTAAAACATCTCTAGAACAGACATTGCATTTGATCAGCCGAGGGCTAGTAGATGCCTTCGTTTTCTCCCTCGCTTTTTTAAAGAAGAAGTCTAGTCCAGCAGTCTCCTTACCAGCTTTTGTCGTGACTTCTCCTATCTCTTTCCCCCTTAGCTCTGAGTCCTCCAAATTCTCCTTCTCCAATCCGAACTGCTCTTCTTCAGTCTCATTGTTGATTTCCCCAGCCAAAATTTTCCTCATTTTATTATTTTGTCTCCCAGCATTCCTCTCCTCTTGCTGCCTCATAACACTAGCTTTCTTTGCTTCCTACTCATTAAACATTCATTTCTGCTCTGAATCACTATTTCCATACCTTTTCCTCCTGTTGCAAAGACTTGAACTTTGCTATTTGTAACTCACTAATATAGAAATCTCCACGAAAATCCGGTTCTTTAGTCGTCAACGAGGTGTAATAATCGCGAATATGCTCGTCAAGCATTTTGTAATTACTCTCATCCCAAAGAACGTTGCCCCTCAAAGTCTCTTGAGTTCCATTGCTTAAATACGGCAGCGAGGAATCATTGCTAATCTCTATATGCCCATGATACTTAATCCATTGCGTCACAGGCTCAGTAATCCCAAGATCAGCTCTTCGTGTCTTTTCATCCTACTCAAACTTATCAGAACTTGGATAAACTGTAATTTAACCTCCCAAAGGTAGTCCAGAGTCTTCGTGATTTTAATTTGAAACTGAGACATATTTCGCTCATGGCCGTTCATAGCAAGGCTACCTTCTTCCATTTTTTCAGAGAGGAAATTTTCTTTGTGTTTGTCTTGATTCAATGTCGTTTTGTTAGCAATATTGGTATAGTGGATATCAAGCTCGTAGAAGCAAAAGGAGCTTTGTCTAAAAAAAATGTGAAAAGAGACTCTAGCATATTCATGTTTACGGGAGTCCTGAAAAAAGCTCTGGAGTTTCATGCGGAATTAACGAAATGTCGGCCCTTTGATATTGAAATCTGCTTGATGAAGGCAGCAAAGTTATCGCATTGGCAGTTTCGAAGTGTTTTCTAAAGAGCCCTTGGGTAATTATTGTCTCATGCATGCCTTTGATATTGCAATCGGTGTAAAACTTCATAAAATATATGATATGACTCTAAGACGAGGTGTCAAAGTGTTAGTTCAATTGCATTGGTTCCAGGATTACCTCGTATGTTAGAAAGACGGTATCCATAATGATCCTGCTCGCTAATATCTCGCAAAGAGGAACTATATACTCTGGGCTATAAGTCGAAATTTTGAGAAATAACTCTTTTTTGGTGTGATAGCTGTAGAAATCTTTCTTTTTGACAGGTTCAATGCTATGGATGATGTTCACACTAGTATCTTTTCGTTCAATTTTAGAGTCTGGGGTCTTTTTCTCAAATAACTTTGAATTGAGCGTCGCAAATTTTCTCTTGAAATCAGTTTTGTTCCCATCGCTATACACTGCCAAGAACGCACGTTCCAACATCTCTCCAAATTGCACAATGGCCCCTTCTTGGCTGAAAATGCTCGCAAAATGTTCAATCTTCACATAGAAATATGGGAAATATCCATGAACATGAATACAACATTTGTTTCCATCATTGGTTGTACCATATAATCGAATAACCGGCACATAGTTGATATCTCTCTTTCGATAATCCTTTAACTCTGAATATTTGAGTTCTATCTGCGCAAGTTTTTTTAGCTTTTCAGTTCGGAACTCTTTATCAAGCTCGAGAAAGTAATAATCATGAGTAAAAGGCGTGAAACTGAATTCAATGCCCTTTGCCTGGCTCTTGCTTGAGGTCATCTAGTTTTGACAGATATCAAATCAATAAAGCGAAATAAAATTTTGACCTCGGCTGATTTCAATTAGAAATATTGAAAAATCAAACCTAAATTTAAATAAAGTGTCCATAGAAGCAAACATCTTCTCTTCTCCTCTAATAGCTGAAAAATTGAAATACAAGGGAAATTCCGAGGCAATCATTGATGCCAGAGTCCATTTCCTTTCAAAACAACGGCGAGGCAATTACTATCACTGAAGCAGCATTCTCAACAAGAAACTAGTGCTTTAAGTAGTCTTCCGATGAAACCAGGAAGCATTAAATGCTTACGATATAAAAACAATTACTATAGTCACGCATACGCTTATAAAGTTGACATCTTAACACTCATGCTTAAGAAAGATTCACATTGACTTGGAAAAATTAGTAACTAAAAATGTTCTTGTTTAATAGATGAATCTGCGCCTCTCAGGTCCTTTATCCCGCAGACCAAGTGCTGCGGAGGGTCTTTGCGAATATATTTCGTGTAGGCAAAAATTTCTGCGAAAAATAATGCCGTTTCCTTTGTTTGTTGAAGGGCGATTCTCTCTTCAGGTGAGCGCTAAAAAGAATTAATTCAGTAATGAAATTTGTGATACTTTTATGGATTTTTCTAGAAGCTGGCTGGGTTGAATAGGCTTCTCCGGTTTCAGTTCATCTTCAAAATGATAGGAAAAGAGGTTAGTTACGTTTCCTTCGTACCTTATCATTCGGCAAGTCAAATGTACATTGATTTTCTATTGTAAATGTAATTTAAATGCAGAAGTTCTTTTGCATACTGTTCCATCGATGGTAGTTCGTGAAAATTTCACAACAGGATTCTCCTCTTGCGCTGTTTTAAATCTCTCAGTGAGCCATTTCGTATAATTATCGAAATATTTCTGAAGAGCTATGATCGAGTCTACCCTACTCGTAAATCCAGCGGACTTTATTCCTGTTTGCAAACTCATAAAAATCTCATTTTTATCATGAAGTCCTAGCAGCTTTTGCATCGGTTTATTCATTATGTACTTCAGCACCCAAAAATTGGAACGAAGGTCCTCACTCCAGCGTCTAATTTCAGCAATTTGAGGTACAGTGGAGCTTAAGCTTTCTTCTTTCAGAGAGGAAAATACCGTTCTTGTTTGAATATCCGTATCTAATTGGTTAATCCATTTCTACGTAAATTTCTATGATTAATAAAGTTGAAAAACGAGAGCTCAACCTGTCTCGCTTTCATTAGGTTCTCGAATGCGATGGCTAGATCATGATATTCTCGATCGGTCCCGTATTTGTATTTTTGAACAACAAACTCCCTTCAGAGAGGTTATCCCAGCTGACGAAATTTTAATAAATTACCATGGGACCAAGTCAGAAGTCGTGAACTTCGGGCAGAGAGTATAGGCAGCTTCATGGCTTTTATTTAACGTGACTTTGCTAACGCGGTTTGACATGTTCACGAGATGTAATGGAGCAAAACTCTCGTTTGCTGAGACCGGGAAGGTGTATCCCTAAAATTTGAAAAAAAAAATGGCTTCAATGCTTGCACATGGCAAATTCTTGTTACATCATCCGTAACGTAGTACAGATAAGGGTTCAGGTAGCGAATTCGTTTGGGTTGGGCCACAATCTCCGTTCTATTTTCCTCGTCTTCAGTTTCTGAGCAAGAATTCGTGTTTGTTTGGAATAACTTGGCTATGGAAGGGTACTGGTAATGATAGTGCTTCGTTCTGAAATAGATTGGCTTCCGAAACAGCTCAAGAGAGAGATTCTGATAGAGAGTATCGTTCATTTAAAGAATGTAATGTGTGTTTTCCAGGATTTAGGTTTAATTAATGAATATCAGTATTTACACTTGGTAGTAAAATCGTTTAGACACTGGCCTAATACTGAAAGAAATTAATTCAGCAGTGTTTGAAATCAATATAGTCGCCTTAATATTAATTCCGGTTAATTCAGGAAAAGAGCCTTTTATTAATTGATAAAGTTCTTTAACTGGATTACAATTTTTAGCAATTTAAAAAGAACCTTTAGGAACGTAAGTAGCTGTAATTTCTGATAGGAACCTAATAAGTTTTCCTTTCTATAGAGATGAATTTATAATAGTACTTGATTACTTAAGAGCGTCTTGCTGGCTTCAAGGATCATGTAAAATAATTTGAAAGAGTTAATACCTCTAAAAGTTCAGTTTCTGCGAAAAGCAGATCATTCTCATTGATTCATCACGGCCAGAGCAGAGCAATAGGAGGTTAATTGAAATTTAGAAAAGTTTCCTGAATGCAAATGAAAGAAGATCTACATTAAAAAGTAGTTGCTTGGAAAAGAAAGCAAACTGGAGCGTATGATTGCCAAGACAAATAGGCTCAACGAATCGGAAGCCACTAGTTGAAAAGTAGCAGTTAATAGTCTAACACCTAGTTTATTGGCTCGTAAAGCTAAAGGAATTGGTTCAATTACGATTTATTTTAGATTAGCAATTTACTTTGGAACCATGTGGCTCTCAGACCAACTTGGAATTAGAAATCAGAAATGAGAGAGAGCTTACTGCTAATTATTCCTATGTCAACGAACCAAAGGCTGCCAAAATGATTCATTCTCATTGCAAGCGAAGCTATTAATAAAAAATATTGAAGTAGAAAAGTGCCCAAATCGAGAGAAGTAAGCTCTTTACTGACTTGACTCTTTCTTGTTTCATATACTGGCTTAAGTTTCTCAACACGCTTCACTTAATGGGTTATATTAAAGAAAAAATCTCCTGAAAAATCAGTAAAGAATACTAGGATGCAAATTTCTATGAAATAATTACAGGCAATGCTGAACCCGATAGAAAGTTCATTCTCACTGATTCTAAAGTTGGCTTTAATCTGAAAATAAGAAGAGATTCCTGGATCGAGATCCAAAATGGTTAAAAGTTAGAATTTTCATGATAATATTAGACCAAAATCTAACGTGCATTATAAATTGCTTGCCTGGCTCTTTTACAATTTCGGTTATCAATTATCTAAAAAATGTTCTTATTACTACAGAGCTCGCTTCGAACGAGTATAATTCACCTCTTTCAAAGATGAAGAGCAAAAACATTCATAAACAGCACCATCTTTTATACGCAAACATGGCAGGATAAACTGTATTGAAATTGACTAATAGATAGTTTTATCTCTGGTTCCTCGCTAGTATTTCTAATTTATACCTGATGCTCGTTGCTACTCTCACTAAAATTCAAAAATTGAACCTTTCTGTCGTTAATCAGTTCTGAGAAAAGGAATTAATATGGATTTAGCGATCTACCTCCCTTCCTGTGTTTCGTTGCAAGCTATTTTCAGGAATATCATTCGATTAACCTTCTTGGCATCAGTCAAAGGTAAGAGCTCAGAATTTGAGTTGGAAGGACCTTTCCAATTTTTCCGTAACTCTAGAGCCTGTACTCGAGAAACTTCTCGATTGGGAGCTTTCTTGATGCATTAAAACATTGAAACCCTTTTATTACAAGGTGCGACTTTTTTAGCTTCCATGACTGGTATTTGGAACAAAAACAAATTCTAAATCTGGACTGTAAAATTTCTATTAATTACAATTATCAAGGGTAATACCCTGTTTTTATCAAGCCATGGAATGCTCGCTAAATGGAAGTGTTTTAATTTTCAACGTTTATGAACATTTGATAGACTAGTTTCCTTTAAAACACCTTTAAAATTTACATTGTATGCAGATTGGAGAGTTTATCGGACATTAGGCTCATCATCAGTTTCGAAAAGAGGAATCATTATTTAGAGTAGGAGCCCAGATCTCGTCGAATGAGCGATGCTCTGCTTATCTCAAGGATATAAATAATGCTTAGTTCCGTTCCATAAGTCTGTATTCGAGTTCCTACACATGAGAGCCATTAATTCAAAAATTTTCCAATTTAATATGGATAGGCAGCAACTACTCTGCCTCGTTCTGGGCTAAAAAATCTACAAGCAACTCACTATAGCAGCTAATATCTCCCTTCAGTTTCCCAAATTCCGATGCGTTTCAAGGCTGCTATAAGAACTATTTTAACAATTACAAGACCGCCCCTTTCTAATCTTGTAAAAAAGATAAAACAGGTTATCTGCTGAAGTAGTAGAGGAGAATCCTGCATTATTTTGCTATGATTGTTCTGTTTTGCGTTCTTGCTGGTACATTTGGGAGAAGGGCTTTGAGAGTGTCAACTACTTTCTTATTCAGTGCCGGTATCATTTTTCCGTATTGTAAGTGCTGTGCAATTCTCTCACTCTCTCTCTGAGCATTTTCTTGAAGGAGGCGTCCTCAAACCTATTTCTGACTCACCACAATGGGATGGGATAAAAGTGGAAATTTTTATTTTAGTTATTGAAGATTCCAGTTATCCCAAAAAGAATTATTTAGATTAATATTAGGTCCAAATTAGTTTGCAAATTTATTTAAAATTACGAACGCAACCGAAGGGTATAGAAATTTTAAACACCTTTTAAAATTGGCTATCAAACTTTGATATAATTGGAACAAAATTTTCCCTTCACCCTTATTATCTGTATTCCAAATTTAATAAATTCTAAGGGCAAGATCTTCTAAATTATAAATATTTTTCTGTATCTAAACATATCTTCAATTGTTTCAAAACCTGATAAAATGGAACTTAGAGAAAGAGCAGCGGCAGAGAAATTCGACGAGCTCGATGAGCATCAAAAATCGTTAATTGATAGCATCGATGCGGAGCTACTCCCTATGAGAAAGAAATATAGATCCGTTTCTGAACTGACAAGAAATAAGCTCTTAGTTCTCGTGAAGGAGCAAGGCGTCAGCATCAAAAGAGTAAGCTTTCCAATAGATTCGGCTTAATCAATGATATTTACAGGCAGCAAAGAAACTGCGAATTAACTACTCGACAGCAAAGTCCATCTGCTATAATAACCAAAAAGGGGCTCGCTCTGTTAGGAACGCATCAAATTCCCTAATTAAACTTCCAAAGAAACTCCCAATGCCAGCTTCCAGAGAGATGGAGACGACTGGGAAGTTCTCTCCCGAGGAAGAGAAGCCTACTAAAGAGCCTTCTACTGAGTCAATGAGCCTTGAAAACGTCCAAACGAAGGCAGAGGATAATTCATTGAAATTTGACATTTCGCCTATAATAAGAGTGGATCAGCCACAGATTACATTCCAATCCTCTATTTTTGAGAGCAATCTCACTCAGCCATTTAAGGTTGGCTCTCAAGTCGGTATAAAACAATATCAGCCTCCTATTAACAGTAATTTAAAACAATTTACACAATTTAATTTTTTATTTTAGATCAAATTTTCCAGAATAACACCGGGTACCTTGGTCACCATTTCGAGCACTTAACGATGGCTCCCAGACCAAATACTCAGGCTTTGCCATCTCTCTCGCTGCCAACGCTGAATCCTTATTTTATTCAGCGTGAAACCCTGATATCGAGATTAAACAGGCCATCAACTCCTCAGATTTTCCACCAAGAAATTGCAAATGCAGCAGCAGCACAGAAATTGGTTTCGTTGGATAGGTTGAAGTTCCTTTCTCGAAACGTTAATGGCGGTTCTGGGTTGCCTATGATTAATAATTCTAATGTGAATGTGAGCCTTCTGACTCAGCAGAGGAGCATTCCCTTTGATAATACGGTGAATGAGCTCCAGAGACTAAATCTATTAAGAGGCTTGTCCTCGAGGAATTATTTCTGATTCCAACATTTTTTTGTTAATTGAAGAATTCGCTGAAATAATACGAGAGAAATCCAAAATATGAGAAAATAAGGGCTTCTACTCGGGAATAACAAATATTTCTCTTGATTTCTAGCGTTGATATGTTTCGATTTCTATCTTTTCTCATTTGAATTTTCATATTTCATATTCCTTTTATAATTTTTTTGCTACGAGGCAAACTAAAGGAAAATCTTGTCTTTCATTAAAGAAAACGAGCTCCTTTTGAGAAGGAATAGAATAATCATTATAGCATTCAGAGCAGCCAACACTTTAACTGGCTAGAATAATATTTCCTGAATCGTAAACCTCTAGATTGAAAAATTCATTTTAGAAGTGGCAAGTTTAGCTTGAATGAAAGAGTGCTATGCAACAGGTATCAACGAATAATGTAATCATTTGAGTAAATCTAAAATACCTTAAGGCCATATTTTCATTCTTTGCTGAGGCAAATTGCGCAAAATTAAAATTGAATCCCTGCACTATAGAGTGATGATTTCAAAATTTGAATTTTCAAGGCCGGAAAATGATTTTTAAAAAATAGCGCTTTTCCCTGGACCTCGACAAGCACAAGCGAACAAATCAAGCAGTTTAGAAGCAAAGCTTCGGCTCTAAGATCCGCGTTAAAAATTAGAAAATTTCAAAGAGAGTTAAGAGATCTTTCTAAGAGAAGGAACGACTTAAAAAGAAATTTCTGGTCTATATAATATATACCATCCATCAGATATGGAACCAACCCAAACGGTGCAGCTAAGGACGTTGAAGTTATCAAGGCCGACTTTTCCAATGCTTTTCTACAGAATTGCATAAAAATCATGTTCAAAACTCTCAAATGATTCGAAATATTGAAATATCATCTATTCCCCTAAAGGAAGCAACTCATCATCATCACCACCCTCAACTAAATAGCTTCTAACAGATAGTTTATAAAAATCGACAAACGACAGTTAGTTCGCAACTATCAGTTAATTTTTTTGATTTCAAGTCATAAAACTCAGATTAAAACCTTATCTGCATATACTAAAATTTTTTCAGTCTTTAAGTATGAACCCAGCAAAATATTTTACTCTATTAATGCACTTCAATCAATGTTCCTACTAGATATTGAGGATTTTTTTTTTACTTGGCAGATTCACATGATCATATTGTCCAATCCTACAAATCCTTTAACGAAACAAAAGCGTATGTTATGCTTAGAATTAGCTCTTTGATATCATATTATGACCATTTTCAACGACTTTCTGTTACTTGCTCTACTACCGAATCGTTGGGAAAATTTATTTCAGATCGTTACAAAATTTTATTTCTTATTCTCTCGAAAATATTTTTCGTCAAACAAATCTCACGTAACCATCGTCATTAATTCCTGTCTTAAAATATTATTTTCTCCTTCTGATTTCTTCAGAGAACTGATTTTTACAAAGCTTCGAACTGCTTTCCCACAAACACGACCTTTCGTGATTCGTTTATATTAATCAAGGGTTCACAGGCGATAGCAATCAATGATTCGCTTTGTGACAGGTTGGCGGGACCCAAAACTTTGAAAAAGAGAACCCATAGTGGATCTCAACTGACTCTCTGGATAATCCAGTATGCCACGAAATCAATTATTCTAATTTTCCAGTGTTTGATCGCGGGAATCACACTGTCTGGAAAATTAATTCGGATTCTTTTTTTTTGAGGTTAACGCTCGATCAGAATTCGCATTGCTAATTCTAAAATATTTTCTGTGCACTGGAAACTGGATCATAAATTTAATCAAGTTCGAAACGTCATCACTTCGGAAGTCCAGCATTTAGCTCGCGAGTCGATTATTGAAAAACTCGTTACCTCTTAAATTTACCAATTCAAATTGGGAACCCTTCCCACGGCTTAAGTAAAGCCATTAACTATGGATCTGATCAAGAATATGTTCACCACCGAGAACCAACCGAAGGCTCCTCGGAGATTTTTTTCAGCCTTCTTCCTTCGGAATACTCGATCGAGCGCGCAGAAAATAAAAAAAGCCGATTCCTGCGCCAATTTCCTGAAGAAAGAGGACTCCCAAAAGGCCAGCTGCCTGTCCAGGTGTCCACTCGAGCTCCAACGCAAGTTCGAGGATTGTACTTGGGGTCTAACCTATCAGAAGGTATATTGTGAGTTTAAATAACTCCGATAAAAAATTTGAATTAGAACAAAAAAACTCTGATCCTAGACCTCGATAATACCCTCATCTACGCTAGTAAGGAGGTCCCTGAGAACGATAAATATACTATAATTACAGTAAATCCGCCAATCGGTTTATTTTTCTAAAATTTGCGTAGTTTGAGACAGAGGGAAAGTATGTAGTTAGATACATTGTGAAAAGGCCAGGTCTTTTGAAATTTTTAAGGAAACTATCGAGGAACTTTAACATTTGCGTTTTTACTAGTGCTGAAGAACAGGTAAAGTCCCTTTGAGAAATTCTTGCTAATTGAGATGGATTAGTATGCTAGAAAGATAATTGAGGCGACGAAAATCTCGAAATATATTTACACGGTCTACGATCGCTCTCACTGTGACAAAATAAACGATTTTTTATATTTGAAAAATATTTGGTCGCTCGGTTTTGAAGAAAAACAAGCCGTGCTGATTGATGTAAAAGATTCTCGCAAACATAGTGAGTTAATCGATTTTTCCCATAGGATTTCGCGATGCAGAGGAACAACCAGCCTGACAACTGCATTCACATAAAGCCTTTTGAAGGGGAAGCTCGTGACCGCGAGCTTTACGCTCTATATCCATTCCTGCAAAAGATTAGTGGGGTAAAAACCGTTTTAGAAAACTTAACAATAATAATTATGGTGTTTAAAGGCTGAGGATGTTAGACCAGTCCAAGAGCAGTTTAAAGAGCACATGAATAGGGTCTCTCAGCACCAAGTACAGAGGGAAAGCATCCCGCTTGGATATAAAGATTGCGGCATGGATCTAGACGAAGGATGCCGTAGATCATCGATCAGGACTTTTGAATGTCATCCATCGATATTAAAGAACGACAGCCGAACTCTCATTGCAAGCATCTGCTGAACAATTTTTTTCCTTATAAAAGGGTTTTTACATGCAGAGGAGTTTTTTCTCCTGCATCCGTCATTCTTGTTAGCTTTATAACTCTTGAGATCTTTGTATTTCTATACTTATAAATTGTTGTTTTTCCTGTAACTCATACTTCCTTTCTAATGCCACTGACTTTACTCAGCCACTTTCATTTTATAAGAGAACATTGAAAATATATATAGTGAGACAATCTATCTCTATATGATGCCTATAATGTTTTTATAATAGATATACATGATGTGAAAATACATACCCGATTCAAATACTTTAAAAACAACCGTGTTTTTCCAGTTTTTAGAAGAGGATTCTCTTAGAAATTGATGTCAGCTATTCCAAAGAAAATAAATCTTTTTAGAAATTCGATTAGAATATTCAATTTTCCGCTATTGAACCAGATTCAACTTGCAAATCTGAATGGAGAGAACAGAAAGCAGCAGCAGTAGTCTTTTTGTGTCCCTGAAAGAGAGCATCTCAGCGACTGAGTCATCAAAGACTCTTCTTCTTCCTCAGGAGCCGCTACAGTTGGATACGACGAGTCGTTGTGCTGGATCGAAAAATCTCTCAATTCAAGAGAAGAGCATACAGGGCGACGTCTATGAAATAGATTCTTGCAGCAGAAAAATACTCTTGGCAGTGGTTGTTTTTGTGGTGGTAGTGGGAATCCTCGCTGGAGTAGGAATCGTTGCTTATTTCGTTTTTACGTCGGTCAATGATCCAGCGAGCAATGGCAAAGACAATTGGGGTGGGCAACTAGGAGATGAGGTCAATCGATTCTTCTTGTGGTTTTCTGTCTTTATGCTCGTTTTCGCTCTGGTGATTATAGCTCTCTTAATCGTTTTCTACTACCGTCTAAAAAAAAGAGGAAAACGGCTTGGAACTCAACCTCAAGTCTTGCAGAACGCGACAACTCATCTATAATCTATCGATTAAACCAACTTATTTATAAATGAAGTTGTTTAGTTTAAATATTTGTGTTGCATAACGTGAAACAAATAATTAATTTGCATTCGCGACTATACTTTGCTAATCTATTTGAGTATATATAATTGCATAATAGATGAAAATTCAGGTTTTATAAAGCACTTGATTATTTCGAGTTCTCATGAATTCTGAGTAAACCACCACTATTTTTTTGATAACTCAGCATCAATATACCGAAATTCTCTAATCAAGCGAAATAAATCGAATGATATCGCCATTGAGATCGCGATATAACAACGCTTGAGAATAAAGCACAAGAGAGTTGAAGTCAGCTGTGTGGAATTAACTCGAATTTATCTTTATTGGTTTCCAAAACGTACAATTCATAGATCCAATCAAGCTTTTTCGAGTAGCAATACTTTAATTGCCTAAAGATCCTCACCATTCCTTATAATTGGGGTCCTCTATCAAAATTGGTACTCTTTCTTAATTACGGCTCACAAAAAAAAAAAGATCACTGTACAAATGCGTATTGTTTTTAAAATCTACTCTTCCAAAGTATATCAGAATTTCTGAAACTTTGCAATTGGCATCGTGTTTCTCTCCCAATAAAATCAGGAATTTCTGATCTATAACCAAAAAATACAATCCGCTCTCGTATGATTAACCAGAAAATTCAATCTCCAATAAAAGAGACACTCAAATTTATCAATTACAAATGAAGTTATTTGCCAAAAACAAAAGGAAAGTCACACCCAAAAGGAGAACTACGGTCAATGCTTTAGCGATTGACCTCACTGTTAAGCAGCAAGACCTCATTACTGCCATCAATCTGCAACTGAGACAACGAATAAGGACACTATCGATTGAATGTACTGTACTTTTAGTGCAAGATTGCTTCATATATAACTCTACCAGATGAATGGCTCGTCGCTGGAGCAATCAACTCAAATTTCTCGTCTATTGCTCTTGCTGACACCAAGCATAGCATAATTCTTGTTTCTATTGCTGACACGGAAATAAAATGGCATAGGCAGATACTCGATGAAGGCAACAGCTTCTGACGACTCCTTAGTAAACAGCTTTTTCAATAGGAAAAATCACTTCAATTCAATTTTGGGTCGATCCTGACGGACAAGATAGACTCGCGGTTGCTTATGATCATGGAGCAATTAACTTATATTCTAGGTCGGAAAATGACCCTCCTTTCAGAATTTTTCAGGCTCATACAAGTAGATTTGTCCAAAGCATTCATTCATGACGTAAACCAATGATTTTCTAGAAGGTATAACTGCCATTTGCGTCACGGAGGACGGAAAGTACCTTGTTTCCGTATCAAAGGATTTTTCTATAAAGTTATGGGATTTGGCAGAAAAATCGTGTAAAGCTCACCTTCCCTATGCTCATGCAGGTATAACAAGTTCGAAACCCGTCATTGCTAATAATATAAACCACAAGGCTCAATAACTACCGTTGCGATTTCTCAAAAGGCGGGGATAATTGCGACTGGAGGTGAGGATTCGACCGGAAAAATATGGGGTTTTGATGACTTGAATCTAATTCATGAGCTAAGAGGCATCTCTAGAAGTAACCCTAAGCTTTTTGTATCAGCATATCCTCATTTTTCCACATTAAATCAAAAAAAGATCCTATCTCCTGCGTCTCTTTCAACCGCGCAGGAACTCTGCTAGCGATAGCCGATAATAGCGTCATTATAAACGTCATCGATACCAAAACCACGGAAATCATCAGAGTAATTTCAGATGATCTGACAAGTAAAGTATTCAGAGTCATGGAACTTATTCTGGTGCAATAGAATTCCGACGTGCTGAGTTTGACTCGGAGAGCCTGCTACTTATGAGCTATGGAGACAGCCCGAATATTAAATTCTGGGATGTGGGATCTGGAGAATTGAAGTTTGAAATTAGCCAAACTCAGACGAAAGAATCAGGAGGTAATAGCACAGTCTTCAAGGCTCATCATGAGAATTTTTTTTGATAGATGTGTGTTTTGCGAGATTTCTGAACAAACAGAAGGTGTTTGTAGTAAGAAGTGACACATCGCTCGAAATATACGATCTCGGTCCATCACCTCCGAACAAACAAAGCCAACTCAACACGTTTCCAGACTGTAACAATTGAGTATTGTTTTCGAATGGCTCTAAATTATATTCCTTAGCACCAGTGAAAACCATTGGAATGTCAAAATACTTCTTTTCCTTACACAGTAACAATACACTCTATGCCTGGGAACCCACAGAATGGGTCCCTATTTTCTCCTATAGTCAAGCTCTTGAAGGCAAGCGATCCCTTCTACAGACCTTATACCTTGTTACACTTTTTCTGTTCAGGACCAATCCAAAATTTGCATAAGTTCAGCATGAATTTCAGCAATTGTGGTACAAAGTTACTGGTCAGCTCTCAACACGAATTTGCCCTGTTTGATGTCCAAAGCACCGGTTTTGCAAAGATAAAAGGGAGTATGTTGCTCACGTTCCATCACGGTCTTTACCAATCCCCGCTTCTTAGGTAAAAACGACGTCGGATATTCGGTGCTGAGCAAAAATCTCAAATTCATTCTCTCGATAAACCAAGAAGCTAAAATAAAAGTCTGGGGGACACGTAGCGAGGAAAAGCAAGAATTATTTACAATGTCGATGCCAAAAGATCTCGTCACTGGGCTGGCACAGAACCCTTACCTCCTGGCTATCACGAGTGATGATAAAATGGTCGTTGGTGCGGTGGAAGCGGATTTAATTATCTGGGATTTAAATGAGAAGGATATTTCTCGAAGATTTAAATCTCTTCATAGCAGAGGTAATTATAAACGCGATTGAAGACGTTGACTCCCACTTCAATAGGAGCAATCACTCACCTTGTTCTCTCTCATGATGATAAGTACGCGTTCTCAGCAGCAAGTGACGAAAAAATTGTGATAACCGATCTGCATAATAAAGAAATCCATCATCGTCTAAACAAATTTTATAAAGGTACTAAAGCGGCAGTTTATGTAGCAATCTGCTAATTTTACCACCAGGAACGCTGACTGATATGTGTCTCAGCAGAAACGACAAAATATTGATGGTTTCAACCGAAGAGGGAAAGTCAGCGCTCTGGGACTTGGCATATGAGCAGCTTATTCATACAATAACATGGGATAATCCAAGTACAAACTAATCGGTTTTCCTTTCCTAATACTTTTCGATCTGATGAAGCCTTAGGGAGCTTGTCATCATGCCTAATCACTGAGGATAGATATAAATTTATAGTCGGGTCGAAGGACGGGAGAATCGCTGTGTTTAGTACTGAGTTACTCGATAAAACTGTCCATTGGCGCTCAAGCAATTCAGGTAAAGTTTATCGTCGAGATAAGCCTTAGCAGTCATTTGAATATTTCAGGAGAGACTGGCTCTAAGACCGTGTTGGGCATTTGTGCAGCGAAGAATCATTTACTCTGCTCGGAAGGTCACAATATTTCGATGATCGATATGACTACTTTGCTGGTGGTCGCGCAGATAGAATTCGCCATTTACCAAGGTGACTATATCGAATGATGCAATGTCGTTAGAATATTCACTCTGTTATTTCAAAAAGGGACAAAAATTCAAGAAATATTGGTCAATTCATCTGCGACCTATCTCATTGTTGTAAGCGAGAGAGAAATTGCCGTGTGGGATTATCGCACCAACACAATATTGCAAAGAAACCATGAAATTTTCTCGAGTAATTCTCAAATCGCCTTGGTTTCGCTAATGCACCGCTTCTAGTTCATGGAAAATGCTTATTGCGATTCACTCCCACTGGAGATTGCTTAGTCACCATGACCGAGACGGGTGATATTATTATTTGGACACTTCCAACCCTCGAAAAGATCGCCAGCTTTAACTTATGCCAGAGTAAGCGGAAATATGAAACCTCATTTAACTGAACAACTCTCAGAGGGAATTTCTGCATTTATCTGCTCAAAAGCCCAAGACCTGATCATTGCTGCCACAAATGACTTAAATCTCACTTTAGCCTCAATTCAAGATCGAAAAACAAAGTCCTCATTTATGTGCCACTGGCATACTGGTAGATATCTCAATGCTCTCACAAATTTCATGATAATTCGATTAACAGGAACTATATCAGACTTGATCTTAACCAAGGACGAAACTTTTTTGCTAGCTGCATCAAAAGACGGCACCATTAGCAGAATCGATCTGAGTCATGAAAAGCTTGATCATAAATTTGAAGGCGGACATGAATGTATACTTATTTCTTCGACATGATATTTTACTACTACTAAGATTCCATTTCTAAGCTTGCTCTCAATGAAGAAGAAAGCCTGCTCATATCATTGGATATGAGTGGGAAAATGACTCTCTGGGATCTGAAAAGGAAAGCTCTTTACACTAAAATCAACAGCTTCTCCTCAGGTAAACCATATCCTTTATCAAGGCAGACAATTGGTTAACTATAACATCCAATATAGATTCAAAGTCGCTTATCATACACGAAAGAATGTTTTTCACCGTCAGCAAGACAGGCTCAATTCAGAAATGGAACAATCCTTTTTATTTTGGGGCTCCTGGAGCTAAATGTAATACAGTTACAATCCCTTCCAATCATTCTCTCTGAATACACTAGGCGCTTCGTTAAATTACGATTACTACCTGAGTCTTTGCCCAATACGAGCTTTTCTCGAAGAAAGCGAGTCCCACGCTGTCCGTCAAAATCTCATCGCGACTAGGACAGACAGCATGCTTTATCCAGAGTGTTGGAACTGGAATCACATTTGCATTCTAAATTGCCATATCGAAAGCTTCAAAACTATTTGTGAGAAAGGCGTTCCTTTCCGAGCTGACGCAGAGAACATGTTCCCTCACGAATACCTTATAGTTGAAATCCGGCCTACCAAAGAGAAAAGAGCCTGTCTCAAATGGATCCTCCAAAAACTTGCAGAGGGAAGTTTTGAAATGGAAAATGTAATGAACGCCTTTCAGTCTCTCACCGAGGTGTTCTTTAAATACCACAGCACGCTCTCTGATGAAGATTTCATCAATTATCTCACATTCTTTTCAGTTGATGCGGCGCTAGTCACTTCCGAGCGGCTTATCAAGCAAGGCCGAGTAAAAGCAAGAAAAGGCTATGATTTCTCCGCATTGGATTTCTCCTCGCCTAACTTCGCAGAAAACCAGAGTAAGCTTGTTGAGGAGAGCTACCGCAGGTCCACCGCGCTCATCGAGACCAGCGTTATCGGAATGACGCTCTCGTTTCGGATCGAGGACCCAGAAACCGCACAGCTCTTACATATTTTAGCGGATAGGAATCTACCTCAACTTTTCGAAAAGGTCGCGATTTTGACCCTCATTGAGTATTTTTGGAGGATTTGTAAGAATTTCCAGTTGATACTAGCGCTCTTCTTCAGTGTCTATGCTCTGATATTCTCTGTTTACAGCGTTTATCGCATCCAGGGGATATCTCAGCAGCATGAAGAAGGAATTCTAGTCGTGATAATGATTTTTTCAATCAGTTTCATTTCCCTCGAGGCGACGCAATTTTCGGGAGGCATGCGCACATATATCATGAATATTTGGAATAGCGTTGACGTTATCTCTGCGGCTCTCCCTCTCGCGACGTCTCTCGTGATTTTAAGCCGGGATCCATCAAATCGCTCGGGATCTGACTTAGATACGGCCGTGGCATGGTCGCTGCTGGCGATCTACTTCAAGTGGATTACATGTTTTAGGCTGAGCGATCAAACAAGTAAATTCTATTACAATGGAGTAATGAACTTTAACTCATCCCAATAGGAAAATTTATTAGAATGATCGCCGAGATCGCCAAAGATATGAGGAGTTTCCTGCTCATTGTCCTGTTTACCATCATTGGTTTTTCGCTGATATTCTATCAATTCGCGAGCTCAACAGACGATTTTGGGCAATTCATGCTGGAGCAGTATCTGTACCTCTACGGAAATCAACCAGACACCAATGATTTCGACACTTCGCAAATAATTTTCTTCATTATAATAACTCTGTTTCTGGCGCTTATTTTGACGAATATGCTTATTGCGCTTATGTCTGACACCTATAATCGCGTTGACGGCTCTTCAATGATGGCTGACAACCTGGAAAAAATAAGTCTCATCCTCGAATACGCGACTCTCAAGCGACAAGTCCTCAAATTTCTTCGAATCTGCTTCAAGAGGCGACTTTCTAATACTTCTCATAAGACCAGACGCATCCTTCTAGTCGTCGAAGAATACCGACACGGCGGATCATCACTCATTAGCGAGGGAGGTAGATTAACCGTCCTTGAGAAAAAAATCGATAAACTAGCTCAAAACATCCTTCCCAGCATTCATGAGAAAATGCGTGATCAGATAGAGCAACTGGACGCGCGTCTCATTCGCAACGTGAAGGAAATCCGTACCGACAATAATGAACTCTTGAAGAGTTTCGATGGAATACAGCTGCTAGATCAGCTCGATAAACTTGATAACCTGAAAAGACTAGACACGCTTCCCAAACTTGAGACATTGCAGAAGTTAGATAAGTTAGACAAACTCGATAAAATTGAAAAATTGGATAAGATTGATCGATTGGATAAAATCACAAACAGGTTTGACCAGCTAGACAGTATAAAGAACTTAGACAAGCTGGAGAAGCTCAGCAAACTCGATAAACTAGATAGTCTGAACAGACTCGATAGTTTGAAAAGATTGGACAGTCTTTCGAATCTCGACCGTTTGGATCAACTAGATAAACTGTCATGGCTCTCGAGACTGGAAAAACTCGACAAAATGGACCTGTTATACAAGCTTGACCTACTTCAGCAATTGGAAAAACTTGACAAACTCGATCAAGTGAAGAAGCTTGATAATTTGAATAAACTAGATGCGTTGTCCAAACTTGACAAGCTTGAAAAGCTTGATGGATTAGGTAACCTAGACGGATTGAAAAATTTGCATCTATTGGAAAATCTCAAAAAATTGGAGTCTTTGAAGGATGTTAAGTGGCTGAATGAACTCGATAGCAAACTCGACCAAAGCCTCAAGCTTGATCAAACCAGAAGCAAGATTTGGGATTCGGTCAATAGTAAATTAGATAAACTTGACAAGTTGGATGCGATTCAAGATTTGTCTTGGCTCAAAAAGTTTGAAATGAGTTTGGATAGCGATAAAGGAGAAAACGTAGCGGCGATTTCATCGGTCCAATCGAAATTGGATCACATTTTAAATGTTATCGCTCCGGGATTAAATATTCCAACGTTAGGGAAAGAAGAAAGTCTAGGAAAAGTCCCATTACTTTCTAAGAAATCGATAGACGATTCAAAGTCAAAAAAGAAGTTTGGAAAGAAAACAATACCAAAAAAACTTCCAATACAAGAAAAACTAGCAAGCCCGGATATGAAGGAAGAAGAACTTTCTAAGGTGACTGCAAAGAGCATTGAAAAGATTAGGACGGAAGGAAAAGCACCACCCCAAGAAGAAGCGGAATAATTATCAGTTCCGCTTGGATTGTGATGTTTTCGAAATAAATAATATCATCAGATAAACATGATCTAAATATAAATTATTGAAAATTTACGAAGTAAACAACTTAGAGAATACAATTTGAGTACAGAAAATTGGCGTTTCTTGATGAACGTACATTGAATTGTAAGTAATGAAAGATGCAAATATGATTTTAAATTTCAGGAAAAGTTATTTTGAGAAATTTATGGAAGAAATTTTAGCTAATCGTAGGAGCTCCCAGATTATGGAAAGCATTCAGGTGATTTCTAGAATTCCGAAATTCCCATGAGAGGTCAGAATGAGACTAGATTGTGATTTCGGTTGAGTTATTCTTTCTTAGAAAACAAAGCCACAGGTCTTTGCAACGACTATTAAACATGGCAAAAGAGGCTCGGCTAGGATTATTAAAAGATTACTTACCTTCTACATCCTTATATTGTGCATGCTATCTCGATTTTCTTAGCAGCTGTACGCTCTCTCTTCCTGTTTTTTGAGAATATCCAACACTATGTAAGTGGTATGCAACTTTCCCTCGAAGAGAGATTGAACAAAGAATCTTTCTTCTTGCATTAAATGTCACATCCCCACTGCCAGCATCTAAGGGAAAAAACATGGAAGCGATGAATATGAGAAATAGCAAAAGAGATAACCTGGATACTAGAATTTAATGCTGTTATGGAAATATACACACATTCTTTGCCACAACTCTTGGAAAGATAGCAGCACTATGTTCAAATTGCGGATTGTGTTCGGATTTTAGGGATTTTGTAATTTTTCTCTGAGTCAACTGAACAGTGACGAATAAAATTCAAAATAAATAAAAATTTAAAACTCTTTTTCCTTTGTAATAAATACTCTTTAGATGGTACTAGTCGTTGCAGATGGACCTCTAATCCTGAT
>ENA-UOTX01000920-UOTX01000920.1-compost-metagenome-genome-assembly--contig:-NODE-920-length-26749-cov-9.992239_pt1 | contig 26749 bp, 24 predicted proteins | sample MGYA00238143_ERZ746982 | MGnify/ENA primary metagenome ERZ746982 (study PRJEB28758, sample SAMN06268862) | compost metagenome | isolation source: single cell | place: USA: California, Emeryville, Joint... | reverse complement strand
AAGATGGAGTATCTTTCTTGAATTATTCGTGTGAGGTACATAATAAATGCTTGAATTATCTGTAAGCTGGTCTAATATTTTTGTGAAAGTCTATATCAACGATCAGAATATATATACCACCAGTTCAGAAGAGAGGAAAGTTTATATAGTTGAACAGCAACCGAAAAATCACAATTCATTTAAATCTTTCAATAGGGTCAATTGAGTGGTTAATAGACAGTAAAAGAGAAATTAGCATTAACAAGTGTACTCGCAGATGTGACTACACCTCATTTTACTATTAAATTTCAAGATTTCCGTTCACATAAAAAATGAGCATCTAAACTTTCAAAAAAACATGAGAAACGCTTGAAGACACAGATATTTAGAAGCGCATTAGTGTTTTCCCGACCGATTATGGGTTAAATCGCCAGGTGCGATCGGATTTTGGCCTATTTATTGGGGTAATTTGTCAATTTTTATCGGAAATCTCTTAGCTACACAACAATTTCTTCGTAGTGTACTCACCTACCTGCCCTTGATGCATGTACTGGTGTTTTTACAACCTGATTTTTCATTCCGAATATAATATTGAATAAACAAATAAGTAAGAAATTGAAACATACCCAATGTTATTCCACCTCGAGACATAGCAAATTCAAGGAATATTCCGTAAATTATCGGATCAAGCTTGTGATACATCCGCAGAAAAAGGTATTATGACAAATGCCCTTTTTTCAGAATTCAGGAAGAGGATGAATCATAAAGGTAAAAATTGGAATTCTTCTCAGGAGACAGAAAATAACCGATATCTGTTATTTCTTCGTTTAGTAAGACACGAAAGCACTCAGAGCGAACAAAATAGTTGGGTAGCAAATGCAATCTATGCTTATCTTCTTCTGTTGGGACGGGCAAATGTCGGTTCGTTAAGCCATAATGAGTTCATAAATTTTGAAGACTTTTGAATTGATTTCGAATCAGAATTAAACCTTAACTAACTCCCTCATAAAAGACTCTTGTTTTCTGAAAGAAATATTACTGTTGAATTCGAAGAAAAAAAGATTCTTCTCCACTTTGAAGAATAAACATTTTATCAGTTAGTTGTACTAAGATCACAAAAACCTATAGATATATTTCTCCCAGAATTCGAAAAAGAATGATGAGCGTGAAACATCTTCAGAAGAATATTTCAAATAAATTCACTTCATGGTTCTTAAATTGTAGAAAAAGATAGTCATATCATCCAATTTTGGATAAAAGAAAAATTGGAAAAACCTGGTAAATGTACAGATACGAGAATAAACTGAGTGAATAATACGTTCTCTGAAGGCTTATGAGAACGCGAGTCCTTTGATTATGATTTCTATCCATGCCCAAGTAATGAATTATTAGAATTCAATTGTAAATGGTCGAAATATCTGACCAGGCGATTTTACCGACCATCTTTTTATGGTTGAGAAGCAATCGTTTTGAAGCGGAAAAAAATCGATGAACTTTTTGATATGCATTGAGAGCCTAGAAATAGTATATATTTTCAAAAATTTATCACCTGGACCGCTTGTGACAACATAATCTTTTATCAGATTGCTTGCTGAGCATTTCTACCTTAGTTCAGCAATATAATTTAATTAGTTAAGAGATGGAAAATTCAAACTTGCTGAAGGCTGAGCTAAACATCTTCACTCACACAATCTATCATCACAATGGTAAGCACATAAACAACCTTTTCATGGCTGATTTAATAATATATCAAACGTATCAGCTTCCGTAACATCCGTAGCAATTTCCAAAGATCTGCGCTTCATTGCGTCTGCTTCAAAGGACCGGTCCATCAAAATTTATGATATCTCCGCTCAGGCACCTTACCAAACATTTTTCTCAGCTCACAGTGGTGAGTGCTTATTTTTCTAATCACATTCATGTCTCAATTGCCATATCTGATTGACCAATAGACATTATTAACCAAATCCGCTTTTGTTTCAATAACAAATGGATAATTTCATGCTCAAAAGACTTATCGATACACATCTTTGACATTGAAAGCAGATCGCGAGTGGCGGCTTTGACGAACGTCCATGAAGGTTGAATTTTTTTGATTGCACAAGACGCCTAAGTCTTTTCTATCGATACAGATAATATAAACGCTATCGCGGTTTCGCCTAAAGGAAATTACTTCGCTTCTGCGTCAGATGATTATAGCGTGAAACTTTTTAACTTGAACGACCAGAAAGAGATTGCGCATTTTGAAAATCTTCATAAAAGTAAGCACAAATATATCCCATTCAAGGGCGGGAACTCATTTGAAACTTTTCTCTTCACTGCTGAATATAGAAAGGGTGATAGACGTTTGTTTCCACCCGAAAGGAAAATATCTGATCACGGCATCTGAGGACAAACTGATAAAAGTGCTCGATATTGAAAAGAAAAGGGTTGTGACTGTGCTCTTCGATCTCCATGACGGTAAAATGAGGCAAGCCTGGTGTCTTCTGAAACTAATGTAATGAGCAGAAAGGATTCGAAAGATGGATTGTACTCCTGATGGGAAATATATCATCACTGCCGCTGACGATCATTCACTCAAAGTAGTTGATTTTGAGAAAAAAGAACTGGTTCACGCTTTTGAAAATACGCATAATTGTAAAACACTGATAATTTCAAGCAACTCATGGCATTTTTTATTTAGCACCTATTTCCTCATTTGCGTTATCATCGACTGGAGAGTTCGTTGTGACTATTTCAGATGACAAGAATATGAAGGTCTTTAATATTGAATCGAAGATGTTTATCATGGGGTGGGAGAACGTTCATCCAGGTAGCTTCTACGAGCAACCCTATATCTCAATATAACGTGATTTAGAACCAGCGAGCTGTATTGAAGTTTCTATTGACGGGAGGTTCATAGTGACGGGCTCGAGTGACGCTTCAGTGAAAAAATTCAGCGTAGGAAAGCCAAGCTTTTTCCATGCTTTTCCCAACGCTCACCAAGGTAATTCAGACATTCTCATTTGCAATAATAACGCATTGTTTTCTTGATAGCCACCATAAATTCAGTTGATGTTTCACGTTGCGGCAGGTATGCGGCAACTGCGAGCAGTGATAGAACCGTCGCGATATATGATCTGACGACATTAGAAAAGATCCAGATCATTAATACCGCTCATTCTAGTAAAGGCATCGATTAAACGCTCCATAATTTTTTACGTTTATTTCTGGTAGGTGCTGTTAATTCGGTGATATTTTCTCCAGATAAAAAGTATATTATCTCGGGATCTAACGATAAATCCATCAAAATCTTTCGTTTTGAGGGATTTCAGCATTTGCATACAATTGAGAATGCACACGACGGTACTATACATCTCTTATTGAGACCAGAGGTTAACTCTTTTCCCTCAGATCAGATTCTGTCGCTTTGCATAACCCCTGATTCGAGATTTATAATCTCGTGCTCGGCAGACTGCTCAATCCGCGTATTTGACTTCTTCTCTCGAAAGCTTGTACACACCTTCAAGGATGTTCATACACGTATTGAAAGTGACTGACTATAACTCCAAACTCACTCTTCTATTCGAAAGATTCAATAAATTCGATGGTTTTATCAAATGACGGACAATGGATTATCACGGGTTCCTCTGACAAATCGATTCGAATTCACGATTTGCCGACGTTTAAACCATATTACACGTTTACTGATGCCCATAGACGTAAACTCCACTATGAACGCGAAGTGATAGGCCTAAATAATCAAATTAGATTACATCCACTCTGTCGCGATCTCTAACAACCAAAAGCTGATTGCATCAGGCTCGTCTGATAAATCAGTTTCTTTATTCGACACTGAGTGCCTCGAGAAGATCCATCACTTTGAAAACGCTCACAAAGGTAGCTTTTTAGCTTGGAAAGGAGTTTGCTTGAACTATTTTTCCCTTAGGCGTTGTAATGACAGTGGTATTTACTACCGACGATAGGTTTCTCCTGTCAGGAGCCGGAGATAACGCAATTAACATTTATGATGTGCTAAGGAAAGAAAGAATACACAGAATTCATAAAGCTCACCAGGGTAACAGCAACCATTCGTTTTTTTATTCCTAACCTGTTCCTGGACAAACCATGCAGATGGGATAACAGGGCTTGTCTTTTCGCCTACCTCAAGAAGGTTTATTTCAGTTTCTGAAGACTGTTCAATGAAGATTCACAACTTCTATTTCAACGATCCGGGAACGCTCTCAGTCGTGGGTAAAACTAGTTTATGAAAAAATTCTTAACGACTTATTTTATAGAGCTAGGATCTAAGATGAGCCTCTCGATCTTTTGCTACGGAAAACTCTCGAAATTCCTGGAGTCACGGCACGATAACCGAAGAGTCGCTTTGCTTAAAGAATGCGCTTCTATCGTGGTCTACCCACAGGGATATAACATGCTTCACTTGTGCTGCTTGGACAAGCCAACGCTAAATTTGCTAAAAGCTTGCTTCAAGCTTCGGATTCCTTTCGTTCAAGGATTTGATGATTTAACTCCTCTCCATTTCCTTGTCAAAAGCAACGAGTTGATGCTTATTGATTACTTCCTCAAGAAAGCACCAAAACTTTTCAACGAAATTTCCGATGAGACTTTCAAGTGTCTCTCCAACATACTGGTCCCGTTGATAAACACCAATAGCTTCTTCCTTCAAAACTTTCTCAAATTTGCTTCTGATACTCCTCAGACCTACGCTGAATCACCCTTGCCAAGGTAATTACCCCCCTCAGCATTAACACTAATATCATCAAATCTTAGATTTGCTCATCTGAAAGGCGGAAAACAGGACTTTCAAATCTTCCAATCGCGAGTGTTTGACAGATCAAGGAGAGATCTGCTTATGAGCCGTGGAGACAAGCCTATTAGTCTCCTCGCTCTACGCTTGGAGATCAATTACGATTTCAGTTCTCAAGAAAGCTATGACCTAATTCTCTCCCTTTATAAATGCAAGAATGAATACATCCACAAAATGAGAGTGGTGCAATCAATACTTGAATACTATTGGGTGCAATGCCGAACCTTCCTGTGGCTGGTTTCGATTATTTACTACATCTTTGTTGCATTATTTTCCGTCTATGTGGTGAATTGGTTCGGAAACAGAGGAGTCGAGATCGTCCTTTTCGTCTATAACGTGATCATCTTCGCCTATGAAGCGATCGAGGCAATTTCCGCGCCAGGTCTATATTTCTCTGAGATGTGGAATTATACAGACATCACGCGCATAACTCTCTTCTTCATCTTTTTAATGATGTCAAAAAATAATGACGAACACTTGGACGCTTTGAAAGGACTCGTTGCCTTCGCCTTGCTTTTAACCTATTTCAAAGGGCTAGCCTATCTCCGTGTCGTTTTCGAAACCCGTAAATGATTTTTTCTCATCTCTTTACACTAACTAATTTCGGACTACGACCACAGGTACAACGGTCAGAGTAGTCATATCTACATGCCGAGACACATTGGGCTTTGTGTATTTTAGCGCAGTGTTAATGATATGCTGGGTGCTGATTTTCAATGTCTATGCTCCTCAGGACTTCTGGTTACAGTTTTTGAGGGTGTATGTGTCAAATTATGGAGTTTACGATATCGAAGGATATGGCATTGTTCAAAACGTTCATTTTATTATTAGCACGTTCATTCTGTCAGTCATCCTGCAGCAGTTGCTTGTTGCTGTCCTGGGAGACACCCTCGTGAATTCTCTCGAAAAGACAAACGTTTCCGATAGTCAAGAGAAATTGGCGATGGTCATCGAAGCTATGCATATCAAAAGAGCGTTAATTAAGATATTTTGCTGCAAGAGAAGATGTGAGAAAAAGGCTGCCGCCGCGTCACGAGAAACCCGAGGGTACTTATTCAGGGCATGGTACCTGAGCCATTCCGATGATACTCAAGATGAGGAGGAAGTAGTGACGAGGTGGAATGGAAAATTCTATGAGCTTCAGAAAGGGACAAAAGTTCTAAGAGAAGGACTCACCTCTCATATCGACGTATATAGATTTCATCTTTTGCGAAGTGAAGTAAAACGATGTAACTTACTAGGCGATCGAGACCGGAGTGAAGAAGGAGTTTTTCAGAAAGCTTAAGAAGAAGACAATCAAATTCAACCAATATTTCAAAAACCAAGTGTTGGTTGATTTGCGAGAGGATTTGAAGGAGGAATTCCAGCTTCGAATCGAAGGGATTAGATCCGCGATCAGGAACGTCATCCAAGATAAGAAAGATGTTTCGGCTGAGCTTGGTGACACGGAATTGCGAAAAGAAAGATCATTCAGGGACAAATCTCATGTTATGGGTAAAACATTGATTATTTCGTTGAATGAGACTTATATATATGCTAATTTAATTCAGAGGAAGCTGAGGAGGGTCCAGGACTCACGGTTATAAAGAGAATAGGATCGAGAATTTTCAATCCTGAGGAAGTTGATGTTCATGAAGAGGATGACGGCGATAAGAATGAAAGCAAAACTGATTATGACAACGAAGAATTAAATGAGAATAAAGAGATTGTTAGTCATGAAGTATTTTCATAAAACTCATAGAGTTGGAAACTGTTCGTTGAAGCTTGAAATTTACCAGTATCTAACTTCCTAATAGTGAAAAACCTCTATATCCGTGTATAACCCAATTTCTGAGTCATTAATTATCATTATAGTGATTAACTCTTTATGGGATGAAAAGAGATATAAAAATATTATGAATCCAAAGTTCATACTAACCTTGACCTAAGACATCGGATGATTCGTTTTCTTCTTGCAAATTGCGTTTAGACAAACAGGCTAGGCCAAATCACAAAACACTACTCTTAAAACTCTTCTTCGACTGTAAAACTCTTCAAGGAGCTAAGATTACTTTATCCTATGCGATTTTTTTATTGCGTCGCTTACTGTTTGTATTTCTAACAATTAAGGGCAATCAGAGTTTGAAGGACGACAATATGGAATCTAAGCATGAAATATATCCCAGGATAGGTTTATTAGATGGTGTTTCCTTGATCTCTCATCAAACCTCCCTTGATGTAGTGAGCAGGAGGGTAGAAGTTGTTTTGAGTCCAGCCTCCTTTCTTTGTGAAGATATCTTCAACGAAAAACATGCCGAACCAAACGAGCATGAGATTTATGAGGAAAGTGATGATTCTTTGAGATCTATATCAACAAACAATCAAACAAAGCATCAGATAACGCTGCTTACCTGCTTTCACTTGAGATCAAATAGACGTGTTGCACTACCATGAGCATAATACCAGTGAGTGAAACTAATTAGTTAGGTTAGTCTCAGTATCGTTTTGAGAGAAAGATGTTACTTGCTCCAGACATGATCCAACCTTCCAAGCCGTATTGGTTTCTCGACTAATGAAATTTGATATCATGAATATTTTAGCGAGAATTATCTTTTATTACGCCTGATGCCCACCATTGCAGTTCGCCGTTGTTATTTGTTCCAGAGAACGGAGTTCCATGAATAATGCAGAAAACGAGACCTGACATGCAAACGAAGTAGACGAGCTGTTGAGAAAGGATTGTTATGTCATGTTCATCGCTCAAATTAGTTTACGTAAGAGCCGAAGAGCCAGAAGATAGAATTGTTCATGAATTTTCTGAATTTGATGTAGATGCGGATTAACGCGGCGAAGGGGATACCGAGGATCAGAAGGACGTAGAAAAGCTTTAGAACGGACTCCTTATTTTCAACCTACAGAAAAAAATGATTTAGACGGTCGAGTTCCACCTGAACATTAGTCACCTTGCGACCAACTCTCTCATTCACGTACTCCAGGACTTTCTGGGTGCCGACGTGGACAGAGGATCGACTAGCATCAAGAAGGTACTTCTTAATGTATTCTTCCCTAAAAGCAAGTCGTGTGAGGCGAGAATACTCACGAATGCAATTACTTGTGGCCTTCGGTTGAAAGACGAGCGTATTTAGGATGAGTGACGAAAATATCTGGCACTCTCTCAATTTTAGTCTAATTCCAGCGTAACATTGAGCTATCTGAGGGACTGGGGAAAGATACTTTCATGAAGATGGGTCGAGTGTCCTCGGAGTAGTAGAGAACAGCGAAGAAGACTGATCTTTTGATATTATCACCTTCTTTGGAAGGATAGATCGCCTTTGCTTCGACATAAGCATTAGCTGCTTCCTTATATGACTCGTAAACTTCTCTGTTGATAACATATAAGAAAAAGAAAGGTAATCGATCGGATTACTCGCAGAATTTGCAACTATATGCTGTGAAAAATACAACAAGGTCGTAAGGTCTCGGCTCAGTAAGGACGTATTCTCTATGGAGTGGCTAAGGAGAAATAGTAAGTGGCTGGTTTACTGATAAGCTTTGGCGTCGAGCATGATGATTCCGTCCTTGGAAGAGAGCATCTGGTTTCTGAGTTCAGCAGCCTTCTGGGTACCACGCTCACTGGCCTTTTGGAGATGATGTTAGGAAGTTGGAAGCTTTAATTTGGTTACGAGAATGGCCGTGAAGCTCATTAAGACGAGCAATGAGAGAGTAAGGATCTTCATGTTCATTGTTTTATGTGCAATAATTGATTCTATGAAAGATATTTTTCTAAAGTACACGTATTAAAATATTCTGTGAGGAAACAGAAATTGCAATGTAATGTTGAGGATGAGAAGGTTCTTTCAAATATTCAATAGACAGTTGTTCTTACCCAGTTAGAAGTGAGCTGTTGAGGCGATTTTCATCGAAACAGATGCTGAGGGTTATTGCATTTGTGGTTTTCTTCCCAATTTGAAATTTCTTGTGGCAAAATCTGAGAGTTTTTCGGTTCTGTATATCTATTTAGATTGCAATGGACATATTATGGTCAAGCTACGAGACAATAAACGGGTATGAGAGGAAAATCAGTTGTATGAATAAGTTCAGATATTATCTCACATGTAATGTTGTTTGAGTATTTGTTCCGCAAATTGGACCACTAAGCAGGGACCGAGGAATTTGGTCTATAAAGTATGAAATTATGAATATAAATGAACTTTAGTAAGCATAAGATTTGTAATGTCAGTTTGTATATGAGAAGGTTAGTCCCTGATTTTTAAGTCATAAGTTACACCTCGTAGGGACTGGAAAAGGCTTTCCTTGACTGAATAACTTACCTTATTATTAATCAACAGGACATATTTTTCGTTCTGTTTGAAGAAATGTGATTAACAGGGTGATCATGACAACGGTCCAAGGATCTCTTCAAAAGAGTTGCTCTATAAATGTTCTTCTTGCGACATCATTTGATCCAATTGACAAACCTAATCCTTAACAAAAAAGTTGAAAATTTGGAGAAAATTTAAGATCTTCTTCATAAGTTTAGCCAAAACCTCTAAGCAGTTTCAAGTTCAAGAAACATCGAAGATCAAAGTGGTCTGTTATCCTCGGTACAATTTATCTAAAATAATCAACAATTTTTCCATCATAGAAGCAACGCTTTCCCGGCCTGATTGAGTAAATAATTGCGTTTTAGCCGGATAAGCCAATCGTTTGCAATACTTGTCTTGGAAAAATTCGGAAAATTCAAATATAATTTCTCTTTGTACTCAAATGCCATATTTTAAATTCGAAGATCCCGCTCAAAAAATGAACCTTTGCTGCTCAGTGTCATTTTTCTATGCTGGAATACTTTCGAAGGTCAAGACAATCACAAGCTTCATATTCTTCGGGCCCAGAAAACCTAATTAATTTTGCAGGCTATATTCATGAATCTTATAAAACTTATTCCTTAGATTAGGGGGCGGGTAAGTGATTGTTAAATATGAATTCAAATAGTTTTCCTATTAAATATTTGAAAACTTCTCATGGATTCAGATTCTCAAAGTAACAAAGCAGGTCCAATTTCCAAATTCTAGATTATCATTCACATTATTTTCCATAGATAACGCTAATCTCTCCAAACCTCTCCAAGAGCCCGAATATTTACGATTATTCGTCACCACTGATGATCCAAATCACAAATTTGTTGTAGGATGCAAAGGAGAAGATACAATAAGTAAACTTTACTCAGGCAAACTTTGAAAATAACTTGCTCAGATGACTTGAAGAACATAATCGCGCATCAATACTATACTATATATTCTAAAGAAAATGAACGAAAACGAGCTTCTCGAGAAATTGAGGATAAGTCTGGCTGTCCGATAAAGATACATAGTGTGAGGCTCAATGGATTTTTATGTCATTCCTCTTGGGTATTTTTCTACCTCTGGGCAAATACTAATCAAACAATTATCGCACTGGTAAATAGAAAATTTCGCAGCTTCTCAAAGATGGCGAGACGGTTCATGTGGATATTGAAGAACCTATGAGGAAAGAACCAGAAGACGATCTGCCAGAACGAGGCAGAGTTTTACAAAAGGAGTCTTTTTCTATTCGATCAAAAGTTACAATAAAGCGGAAGCGCGGCAGACCTTCGCAAAAGCCGATAATAGTAAAGAGGGAAATGGATGAAGAGCCTGAAGACAAGGATTTCCGGAGAATTCTGTCGCCGAATACAAGACATAGCTGTGAGAACAGCAAAGTCGATTGGATACTGCAGTAACTGAACTCCCTCTCTGACAAAACACTAATTTATTTATCGCATCATAGAAGCATCCCATCGAAAAAGGTGAAGAAGATCGAAGACCATAACTCTCCTTCCAACGAGATCGCTCCCGAACCAAGCGTGCAATCTGTTCCGAACGATTCCTATCTCAACACTATCAGTAGCCCAAGCGTCGCAGCGCAACTCTCAGAAGAAAAATTAATAAGAAAGAACCTAAGGATCCAAAACAGTGATAGTAAAGACGGAGATGACGAGCTGTCTCATGAAGCGAGTCCCTCTGAAGACCACCATGAGTTCGAGGGGAATAACTACCATGAAGGGTTCCCTGATTGGAGTACAGCGGCAAAGCTTCCAGAAAAGAGGCAACCACTTGGTCAGCCGAAAGACTGGGAAGTCATTCTAAAAGGAGGGAACGGGATGGTTTATCGCCTGCCATCTGACCAAAACCTGCTGACAGACTATTTTATGTCGGACAAAAGGTTTTATGACGAGGGTGATCATGAGCAACCCTCTCAGACGACTTGTACCAACTGTGGCGCGCTCGTGAGGCAAAAGAACGAAGCTCCGTCGAAGTTGAAAGGCTTGAGGACGCATCAAGAAAGCTCGTACAGGAATTTAGGTTATGATATCGGACTTCGCGATATGACCACCAAGCTTAACGAACTTGATAAGATCTGCAGATGTGAAGAGGAAGCCAAAGGTGGGATAAACCAAGGCCTTGGAAGAGAGGACTTTGAAAGCATTAAAGTCGCTCCAACAAAAGAGAAAATTACGCAAACAATAAATTTTAGACAACCTTTCAAGGTCAAAGTGTCAGATCCTCAAGCCAAGGCAAAAGAATCGAAAAAAGGGTCTAGGTCAACCCATGATAGTAAAGAAAACACGGAGATTTCAAAGAGTCAAGAGGGCGTGCAAAAAGGACCAGACGACTTGGCTAAAGGAAACTGCGAGCATGCTCATGAGTCAAAACATAAACTGAGAAAGCTGTCTGTCTTTAGCTACAAGAACGCTGGAACTCAGTGTCCGCATGAAAAAAGCGCGAGAGAAAAAACTATCACTCAATATATGACAACCAAAAGTAAGTAATAATATAAATGATAATGATACCCTTAACTCCATTAGAAAAAAGGCAAGAAAATGATGGTTCATCAGCATCAGAAGAAGAATGGACAATGCCGAAAGCCAAAACACTGAACCAAGCGAAAAATAACGTCAAACCTGATCCCAAACATATCTCTCTCGTTAAAGAAACCTAGACTGTCTGCTATGCCTTCTCGATTCTAACTCCTTTTAGAAGACAAGTCTGCATTATATTTTAACATTATCCCTGCCTGTTCAATACTCTTGCTGTTAAGTTTATTCTCATTATAATGTAACAATTTCGTTGTGATATTCTTACTTAAATAAGAACTCATTTCTTCTGAAGAGTCTCATATCAATTCAATAATATACATAGCTTTATTGAGCTTCCTGGCGAAATCTGCTAACCATTAAGACAATATAAAAATTACGCTCGAATAGAAAAGCAGCGAAGCTCTGAGAAAGTAATCAACAAAAACCAATGGTTTGTGCTTTATCATTCCATGTATATCTGTTTATTTCTATCTTTACAAATCAATTTATCTTATTCTCTTTTCCTCCCTCATTTCCAGGACTCTACTGCTCATCTCTGTTGACATCTAAGCGGATTTGTTTGATCTCCTGCTCTTTTTCCTCCTCGAACGTATCCGATGCAGTTTCTTCAAAAGTCACCATCATAAAATATCTCTCCATCGTTTCAAGGAACCTCCTGCTATAATCCACAGGCTTCACAATAGTCGGGGTGGTTCTATTCATCACGACTTTTCCTATATGCTCGATCTGCTTATCCAGCGTATATTCTCTCAGATAGTCAATAATTCCAACCTTGCAAACCATTTTCTCATCGTCCAAGGCCAACAACAGCGAATAATCAACTCGAGCCATGTTCGACAAAAACTGAGCATCGTTTCTCAATCCCTGTAAAATCTCCTTCAATTTTTTCTCCTCGATGCCGATAGGCTCGCCGTTCTGGTCCAACTTAAAGTTCGTATCCAAAAGGACCTGTCCGGGTTTTGGATTAGGAATGTATCTATTAAAGTCCGAGCCTTTCAAGTCGTAGATCCTCGTTGGTTTGATTCCAAAGAAGACGTTTTGCATGGCAATATAATATTTAACGCCTCCTGCTTTAGAAGTGACCTCATACATTCCGATAATCTTGGCGAGCCTGGTTGGGGTTTCTTGATTCGATTGAGCACATTTCCACATGTAGTTGAAATATTGGTCGCAGATCTCGACCAGCATGTTAAATTCAAACTTCTTGAGGGTCTTAAAGACGTAGAGATTGTCGTATGATTTCACGAAAGAAGCTCGGGTTTTGCCTCCACTATTGTCAGCCCAAGTGCTACTGCAGCCGATAGAATAGATAAAGTCGTTGTGGTTTATCCCTTCAAGAGCCCGGAGAGCTTGGAACTGAAGCGGGTAGTAAATAGAAATCTTAAATTCTGGATAAGAGATCCTCTCGACGTAGGGTGTGTAGACGCGGCTGCTTCCAATGTCCATAAACCCAGTTAAAGTGTTTAAAATGTCTCTCGTTAACAGCTTTTGCGGGGCATTATTAGATGTGAGAGTCATTAAGTCAGAGATGATTCCATTGAAGCCTTTGAACAAAATGTCCTCTGTTTTCGTTTTGATCGTCAACGGCTTATCTTCACCGGAAAGCATCTTTTCTTTAACGAGAGAGATGTAGTCTGATGCTTTGGGTTCCGCCATATTCTTTTCAAAAGCAGTGAAGACTTTGTGAAACAGGTAATTAGACAAGTCTTTGAAAAATATAGTTATTACCGCTGCATACTTCCTTGAAATAGGTGTTGCTATTTAGTGCGTAGGCGATCGCAGAGAGAGGATCTTGTTCGCTCACAGGGATATAAAGCTATAGGATATAAGAAATAAAACAAATATTCATAATAAGGAGGGCTCACATGTTTCTTCGCGGGGATATCTTCCGTGTCAGGCTCCGCTGGAATCAATCCCAACGACAAAGCGTCGATAAAGTCACGTTCTTTGTCGTCTTCGACGTCACGAGATCTTTTGGTGTAATTCGATTTTTTGACAGAGCTCGTGTTCATGTCAGCAGCAGATAATAAACTTACTTTATCGAACTCTAACTCTTCTTTCTCTGGCTGTTGCTCAGCTCCTTCCTTTTTCTCTTCCTCAGTGATAATTATTTTAGGAATCTGCTGTGGGTTTTTGGAAGGGATCAATACACCTGGACTCTGGATAACAGAATTGGCATCACTTGAGGTTGCTTTTGACTTCCCATCTAAAGACAAGACAGCTGTCGCATCGCTCTGTACAGTTTTTTCCGAAATGGATTTGTTATCGTCGGCTACAGAGTCCGGTGAATCAAGTTTTGAGAAACCTACATTGCTGTTCGTCAAATGGTTCAATTCTAAGGCTGGAACGCTTTCAAAGTTGATTTTTCCATTAGAAGTATTCAGAATCTGCTGTAATCCCTCCGCTACTGTTTCAGATCGAGGTCGCTCATTCTTTTCATCTTTCCTCTTACTAGGAGCGCGAGATAGGGTGTTCCTTCTCTGGAAATCATCCCCGCTCTTCTTCTCTTGTTCGAGCACCTCTTCCCGTATTTTGTAAAACTCCTCGCAAATCTCATAAATTTGAAGGAAAAACGACCTTCTTAGTTTTTCAATCTCCAAGTAACTCTCGAATTCTGCAGCGAAGCTGGCGTCGATTCTGTTTCTCATCCCGAGCAGCATTCCGTTTATCGTTGCGGTGTCTTTCAGTACTATATTAATTGGCTCTAATGACAAAGGGTTGTTTTTATTGAAAATATCCTTCACAAGGTCAATCTCATCATATGTGATATGAATTTGCGTGTTTTCGATTAGTTCTTCGATAAGTTTCTTCAGTTTCTCCAAAACGAAATTCAGATATGACTTTAATAGTGTGCTGCAGTAATTGGCCTTCGCTTTCAGCAATTTATCGTACTCGACTCTCAAAATCTCCTTCGTAATAGCGTCTGTGTTTCTATATTCAATCACTTTATACACTTGACTCTGCCCAGAAGTGAACTTAATCAGAACTTCATTGTAGCGGAAGACTCTCGATTTCGTTGAGGTCATGCAGCAGCTGCCAGGCTTGATCACAAGCAGCTTCTGAACCGGAGAATCCGCTTGGTCGAGGTTAGTAATCGTTTCGCTTCTTTGTGGCGTTAAATCATCCATCGAATTTGCTTGAGCTAATCCGTTTTTGTATTTATGGTGATTTCTGATGAACTGCTCCAGGAACCGAGTCAACGAGTACTCGAGGTACACTTTACTCAGCTCGAACTCATCGGTAACTTTCCTCTTGCATCTGTTACATTCTAAGTATGTGTTGATCTTTAGTTCCTTGTCGAGAAGCGGATGATGATGATAAACAGGCGAATTATTGAGCGGAGAACCCACTTTTTGTTGTGGAGGTGGACTCGAATCGGAGTTCTCGCCTTCGAACCCCTTCGGAAGTTTAATAACCATCGAGCTCTTCCTTTTTGACTCTCCGCCTCCAATAAAATTCGAAAACGTCCTCAAATACCGAGTGAATATGTTCCCCGATTTTTCTTCCTCCTCTTCAAGGAGGAGATTCGCAGAAGAGTTGTTTCGGGATCTTTCAGAAAGGTTCTCTTGATAATTCGAGCTCATGCTGTACCTCACGCTACTCCTGGCGTTAGAAGTTTCTTTTCGTCTCATATTATTTTGCCGTCGGAACTCAAGCATAATCGCGTCTTTGGCCGGCCCGGTGACTTGAGTCGCGATTTTGATATAGCAATTGTCTTTATAAACCACCGCCGTGTGATAATAGCGCGGGCGGTTGCACAACTCGCATCTTGTGTAGAGCATCTCGGCTCTTCGTTTTATATAGTCTCCCAAGCTAATATCACTCTTCGTGTAGCATGTGTTCGTTTTATACTTCGGCACGGAGCAGATTTGAGTAAGATGGTCCACTTTCTTGTATCTGTTCGCTGCTAGATTCCTCTCTATTTGCTCGGTCTCAGGTTTCGATAAGTCATCGAGATCAGGATGATCTTCGAAATTCATAATGACGTAATTTACTTTAGTAAAGCTGAGACTGTCTTGATTAATCGCTTTGAGCAGCTCTCGGTCGTCGGTCAGGAAATTAATAAAATAGCCGGCACTAGTAACAGTCCGATAGTTCAACAAATGGAGGTTTTGAAAGGCGATTTGCGCTTGTTTCGAGGCGATTTGTGTAAAATTGAAAACTTCTTTATAATCTTGAGAGATGATCTCTTGAAAATTCCTTTCGTCTTCAAGCAATGTCTCTTCAGGGCTATCTTCATTCATTTTCCTCGCTTTTTCAATCGCCAGCAAAGCCTGCTTGATCTCGTCCTTGCGGAAGTAGAGGTAAATTTCTTGAAGGATGACTTCTTTCTCCAAGACAAAATTTCTCGTTTTTAAGAAGATCTCCCTCAAGCCTTCCTTTACCAATTTAAGCTCTGAGTAGTTTGGTCCGCTGATAGCTATCGTCACGCCTTTGGCTGGGTTACAACCGTCCAGCTTCATGAGCGTTGGGTCAAAATGCAAGCTTTTTGTTGAAAGTTCATCTGATTTCGCTTTTTCTAATTCCATTTGATTTTCCAGACTTTTCACTTGGAAATACGCGCATTGACCCACTAGTTTCGCACTTTCGCTTTCATTCAGGTGCTTCGGGTTCGTAATCACTTTGCAATTAGTTGCTCTGGCAATTCGCTTGAACTGATTCGGCTTCAACTTGAATATCACAGTAATCTCGTTCTTTCGCAGAAGCTCCTGGATTCTCCAATTCACGGTCTTTTCCACAAAAATTACATTAGGACGGAACTTCACCAGATTTTTAATTATCGACGTGACATTAGCTTTCTCATTCTCAATCACATGCTCTAAGTTGGTGATACCATCACTTTCATCAGGATCTAGCGACGAAGCGATCATCATTATCCGCGGATTGGGGATTTCCGTGGCCATTTTTTTATAGGAGATGTTTTTGCGGATTAATAGCCCTTGAACGTACGCCGTCTCAGAAGTATCAGCAAAGGGGATCTTTTTGATCTTGATATAGTCGATTAACTGCATCGAGTCGTTCTCGCTGATGGTATCAGGTTGGACCTCATCTAATGCTCGTACAATAAAATCTTTTAAGAGGTCGTTCCAGTTCGACGACACTCCAACAGATTTAAATATATGATCTGTCACACGGTCGATGATGTTGTTGAGTTGGAATGACAAATTCACATTGAGACTGAAAAGAGTGGTATCCACGCTCACGAGACTAAACGAAGGAAGGGTATTCTTGAACTTCCCCCTGCCATGGCCTCTTGGGAAGTTCAACAGGATGTCTCCGTGGTTCAATTTCTTAATCATATTTTGACTGAGCTTGAAGCAATGGTCACACACTCGAATCGCTTTTTCTTTCTCATAGATAAATTTTGGAGGCGTGAGGTAGTTGTCAGCGCATCTGATTAGAAGACAATTAGGCATTGGTTATGAGGGTGAGGGTAGAATTACTTATTGCAAAAGACATTGCCACACATTCGGCAATGATGACGTCGTTTGAAGGGCGGAAGAAAGGTGACATTGCAGTTGAAACAAGATTTGGCTTTTGAATCAGGTACCCAGAGAGATTTCGGGAGAAATATATCACCTTCGCTCTTCGCGGCTTCGGTGTCTCTGGTTTCGCTCGTCAATGCGATCATTTTAATCTTGAATTTAATAAGTCCTCAGTATATTTTTAAGGCAATTCAGAGGAGATTCGCCATTCATGAAGACCTCCTTGATTTATCTTAGGAGCTGAATGCAAAGAGTCTTGCCGAACCGCTTGTCCATTAAATTCAGGGCCAGTAACAATTAACAGAATTTGCTGATTTTGTAATGAAATATGGATGTTGTGAGGATTGATTAGATGCATTGAAACTTAGTGAGTTTGAGGATCGATGACTAGGATCTAGGTTGTTGAAGCCTCAATCGCTGAGAGGGAAGTGAGATGCAAAAAAAAAATAAAATAGAATTTTTCGATGTGAAAAGCAGATAAATTAGGGTGACTGACTGCTATCGCCTGAGATACCAGGTAATAAGCGAGCATAGAAACTATAATGGGTTGTTGTCTCTACTATGTACATACTAAGGCCTCAGATCAAAAAAGAAAGCTTCTTGAATCACGCTAGAAAGCCTTCACCACGATATGATAGTAGGTGTTGATACCGTGATGAAGTGTGGAATTAATATCCGAAGGATGTTCTGGATTTAATCGGTGCTGGTTCAATTTGGGCAATTATCGATTTGACGGATTAGCATTGATTAGTTGAAAAGAGTTTTAAACTCAAGATGATCAAGTTCGATGTGAGAGTTAATTCACTTACTGAATTGAATTTCTAATTTCGAGTATTCTATATTCATTAATTAGAAAGATTCGGACAACCGTTATTGTCCAATAATTTGGCTTGATGATCACAACCTAACCAAAATGGGGGCATTGTATTATTCCACCCACTCTTCTTAAGTTTATTGCGCAAACCGCAAATGTTTTTTAATCACATAAGTGAGCAAAACAACGCACATCAGATTTGTTGCATCATCATGTCATTCAAAAAATTTTCATAATTCTGTGAAAACTTCAAAAGTAGGCAAGTAGATTCATTGAAGTATCTTTGTTTGAAAGTATTCCTTTGCTACTCGAGTCTCAAATTACTGCCAAAAGATGAATAATGCAAATTATTTAAGGACAAGCACATTCAATTTCAATTAACTTCTAGCTGCCTATATTTAAAACCTTTTGCCTCTCACTGAATCAGAATTCCTCTGAGGTTCTATCTAAAACTCTCATTTGTTAGGAAATCCATCAATGAAGTCTGTCTGTCTCTCTCTCTACAAAATATCTTTACCACTCTCGGACAATCATGGAACCACAACACACGTTCTAAAACAATTGAGCACTTAACATATAAGAGAAAGAATAATTTTTACTATCTATGATTATTCGAGCTTACGCATTCGTACTAATTAACGTATAAATATTCTGCTGAGTGATATTCTAGAACTAATGCTATGTTTCTTATATCTCAGCTAAATCAAATTCAGTAATCTCTGACGTTTTCCTTGAGAATGACAAATCTCCAAGAGCAGCTTCAGCAGGTCATTGATACTTTATCCCTTGACCCTTCCCAAAGGTCACTAACTGACGCAATAGCAAATTTAGAGGTACACTTTTCTATCGACAATCCAAATTGAAAAACTCCTCATAGGCTCTGAAAGGCCACATTGAACACACCATCCACAGCCGAGTCACAGGAGAACTAGAAAAGGCACAGGAGGCCTACGAAAGGAAGTTTCAGCAAACAAAGCATATAATTTTTGAGCTAGAGAGCGAGCTTGATTTGTACCGAAAAGAAAAAGCCGAGCACGAAAAATCTCTCTCTGCAAGTAACGCTAGTTCTATTCAATTTCGCTAAAAAATGCTTTCGCAGTGGTGATACGAGAGGAAGAAGATCCTGAAGTCGAGAGCATGAGAGAATCTCATGAACTGGACCACTTTAGCCCCAAGAATTTCGAAGATCTTATCAATTCTGAAGTCGACGATCGATTGAGAACGATGACCTCGTTGAATGATATAAACACTGCGCAAATTAAGCAGCTCGAGACTGAGCTTCAGTTATGTCATAACGAAATTCAAATCCTTACGTATAGCAGATAATCGCGCGATTTTGAGCCAATTTTATTCTTTCAAAGCACAAAAACAAAGGATTTAGAAGAAAAAGTAGCTCATCATGAAACCAGAGCAACGGAGCTTGTTCAAGAAAAGGTCGAGTTACAGGAAGAGCTGCAGCAGATAACACAGATAAGAGACTCGCTTGTCGAGCAGAACCAACAGCTCGTTGAAGCGTCACGTTTGAATAATGGACTGATTAAATCTTTGCAGGATAAAGTAATTACTAACTTCTTAATGTCGAATTTACAATACCTTTGATCAGCTACAAGGCTATAAAGAGTTGAATAATGACCTTGAGAAAGACGCTTTGGAGCTGCTCACTAGAATAAAGTAATTGAGCTTAACTTATTGAAACTTAATATACGATAGGCAGTTAGAGGATGAGAATGAGTCACTCTGTCAAAAGGTTTCTGATGTAAAAGAGCATTATGAAGCCAAAATCAAGCTGTTGCTGGATTCGAAAAAACTTTCTCAGTTTATCAAAAAGGTAGGCTCGATGAGAAAGCTGAGTGAGTTAATCTTCATTTGTAGAAAAAGCTGTCGATTGCAGAAAAAGAAGGGAAACATGTTAAAAAGCAAACTCAATCATTCTGTAACGTAACAGCAGAGCCCATCGGTCTCTTACTGAATGAAAAACAGTAGCAACTCTCATCACTCAGCAAAAACTAAGTTTTCTCTAGGATCACTGATCAAGTTCATCCAAAGTCACTGCACGAGTCGCAAAGAAATGGGACTGTGGCTCATAATCTGGAGTTTATCAAATTTGAATCAAGTATCTCCGACTCGGCCGCACCAGAATCAAGCCTAGGAGACCAATGCCTCAGAGCGGAACTGCCTCCTTCCATGTTACAAAGCTCAACAAAACTTCAAACGCCGCTTCAATCTATGTGTAAATCGAGAAATGTAGAGCATGCTGATGGTGAGAGAACCAAAGAGTCGGGCGGAGTAGTATCCGGAACTACTAATCCTCGTTATGAAGAGCGATTTGAAGATCATTTTGAGGATAGTCATAAAAAAACCATAGGATCAGTCGAGGAGCGGTTTGAAGAAAATATTTGTGTGTCAAAACGGATAAGTATTAGATTTTTCATCTGCTCATGACTGAATCGTGTGTTATTAGGTTTCAATGAGAAGTTGGAGCCTGAAATTTCCCCAGACCTTGCTGAAAGGAGGCAGAAACGAGAGGCGCTTCTTGAAATGAAGCATAAGCTTGGGAAAGACATCGCCACACATCGGAAAATACAAAAACGAATTGCTAGAAAGAATGGGGAAATTCATCATGAAACTCAATCATGCCCAGCCTGTGTGCTCATCTGAGCTCACAAAAAAATAATGTAAAAACTGCAGGTGTTCGAATATTAAAATAATTCTATACATTGAGGTTTTATTGAATTTTAATACCTATTAGCAATATTTTATTGTATATTATGCTTATGCACGACAAATGTGAATAGAGCTTGACTTTCTGTTTCAAAGAATATTAATATTCATGTAGGTCTTCTAGATCGAAGGAATCGCTGATAGTATTCTATTTGCATATTGTATGCTGTTTCTTGATACCATTGAGTAACTTTGTTAAATATTCTCTCGATTGAAATAGTACGACTTAACTTGGCACTAGTTATTGGATTTCAGAAAGTAGACTGCCCTACGGCCTGCTGAGATTCATCCAAGCTCAATTCCATACATCAACGCTAGCTGCACCAATGTAATTTTCCTATCAGATATCATTTGCCTGTGGTAACTAACCTGCATCACATCAGTACGTAAAATCAATCATTCATCATCATCAATAGTGAGAAACGTTTAGAAACCTACTATTACTTTCAAGATAGTTCCAGATCCACGGAAACTGAATCTTCATATTATTATTTTAATATAGCAGCATCTAATCGTCGTTTCATTATTAATCTCGAGTCGAATATTTTATCAAACTCAATTTTATGAAACAGAACTATTACTACTTTCTCTTGCTAAAATCACATCTTTACTCAACGTATATTGGCACTCCTTCGAATTTACAACTGCTGAGTTGCTTTCCAGTATCATGCACCTTATATCACTATTTGAGCTCAATAGCTTGATAGATTAGACGAAATTGACTGCTCCTTAAAAAATAGCCAAAATAGCCGTGTTGATGTATATGTTCACCTAAATAGAATTATTTCACCAGACAACAACCCAATTATCTACTCCGAAGAGATCTGACGATGAGTAATTATTGACTCAGAATAGCCAGACAGTTGAGATTTTCCATCTTCAGCGGTATCTATAGTTGATTAAGCTTTATATATATTATCATCTAACCAGAAACGTGATTGTATTACATGCAACAATTTGGAACGGTCTTTTATCAACCAAACTTTTTTTTCCCGAAGCAATATTCATCATTAGAATTAATTAAAATAAACTGGCTGACTGGAATGGACTCCCCTATAGAAGAAAGCTCATTCAAGAAAAGCATATCAAAGCGATTCTTTGGAAAGTCATCTACCCTGAGAAACTCTGGAGAAAACCCCAAACAAACTTACGATACAATCCTCAAATTGCTAGTTGCCTATGAAGAACTCGACAGATCCAAAAAGACAAAAAAGATTCCCTTAAAGTCTACACACTCATTTGCAAGCCTCTTCAAAAAGCAAGAAACCACCTCAGCCCAGCCTTCGCTAGCGAACATCGACTTCTCTTTTACTTATCATCTTCTAAACCTCACTTTGGGAGAACTTTACTCCATTTATCAGGCTTATTGCAAGCATTTCGATCAAGACAGCTCAATGATGATCGAAGAAAAAGAATTTGATGCTATGCTGGATTTCCTTTGTCTTCCGGACAATATGGGCAAGGTGAAAGTCCGTAGGTCATTCGAAATCTACAGTCCAGAAGATTTCAAGATATATAATAAGCTTGCGCTGGTCAACCCTTCTTCAGATTACCAACTCGAGCCTTTCCTGAAGAAAGGCATGTTCACTGTGCTTGCGATAAGCGATACAAAGGAAAACTCAATAGGAACTAGACGCTATATACATTATCTGAAATTTTTCCCGATATTGTTTTCATATTTCGCTGAGTTTCTCAAGCAAAGGGTGGAGTTAAGAGCGAACAATATGGAAACGATCTGCGGCCTGGACAGCCACAGAAAACGCATTGACTCTCAAAGTGTCTCTTTCCTTGACAAATTAGAGCATCTTGGATGCGTTTATAACGGAGAGGAAACGCCGACGCTTGTTTCGTTTTCGCTGTTAGAGAAAGCGTTGATTTTATTTAGAAATAATTACTCAGACACCTTTGGACAGGAGCAACTTCGGCTTCTGCTGAAAGAAATCCAGCAGAAGTGCCAAATTCGTGAAGCGTTCCAAGCTGAAGTGAAAGAAATCCCTCTGACCTATAAGCTGCTTAGGTGGATCGCGTATAGGATATGCCTGCACTGTTCGCTGTACTTGATTCTCAAGGAAACAACGCAAAAGATACCTAAACTTAAAGTCCTTGAAGAGTACACAGTTTGGGCTGCAGCGTATAATCAGCACAGCTTTGACAAGCAAACAATTGAAAGAAAGTTCAAGAAATTTATGCAAAAGTCGCCTGCGGGCTATGATATCACGGACGTTGATAGTAAAGAAGCGAAGGAGTTCGTTACGTCCACTCTAAGCAAGTTTTGTAGGAATTTAATTCCGCATATCAGCGATCAATCCATCGAGAAGATGTATGAACTTTTTTGCATGCGTTTCAAACAAGGAATCTATACTAACGTGGCCGACTCGCTGACTGAGTCAATATATGACATCATCATTGATATCGCAAGAAATAAACTCATGGAATTTATTGAGAAAGTGCATAAGTCGGTAAAACCAGATACGAGCCCCAAGCTGGCACATAAGAACTACCAAAGACAGGGTGAAACTCGAATAAAACCGTCCCGTTCGAATTTTGGGATGTCTGAAGATAGCAAACATGATACCGAGCAAAATAGCTCACAGGAGATGACGCTGAATCATAGAAGAAGCCAGTCACCTTTAGAAAAAACACCAAATGAAAACAAATCCCCTACGCTTCGAAAGAGTGTAAAAGGAAGAATGAGTGTTATCCTGTCAAGTCAGACCCTAGACATCTTAAACAAAGTAGGTGACAATGAGGACGTATCCCCAGCCATCAACCGCATTCAGAGTAAAGCAGACACAACTTCGATTTCCATTAAGCAAGAAAAATCGGAAAACGCAGCTGATAAGATCATCGATGAAGCTATTCATTCTCACACTGATTTGGACGTTCTCGTTGAGCCTTCACTTCGGAGAAAGCGAAGTTCGAGCTGTTACGAACTCCCCGAGACCACACCGCAAAACAGCAATTCAATCAATAGACCTTCGATATTTTCGCAGATAGATGTTAGCAAGATCGAGAAGCGAAACAGTAGCCTTGACCGCCGAAAGCCTGGAGGAGTAGTTCGATTGGATATGTCGATGATTTCACAGAGACCTGACGATCATCTGAATATAGTCAGGACTTCTTCCATTAGAGCGAAGCTCTTAGCTGAAGTAGCAGAGAGTAATGACACTGGTAATGATGCTGGTGATGAGGCGTATGACCGCTTGTATAATAAGCATACGAAAAGGAAGGTGGACATTATGAACAGCTACTTCATTATAGAGTCTTTCCTGAAAAAAGTTATCGACCAAAGAGATAAAAACCCAAACCCAAACCCAGAGCCTAGAGAACTGAGTAGGGAGAGATCTACCACAACTACTTCGTTCGAGCTGCAATCGCCGGCCCTTCGACCTCGCGGTATGTCTGTAGGAACTCCGAAGAGAGTCCAAATAAAAGGGCAGTCAGGAAGCTTTTCTCCGCTTCTTAAGAATCAGAACGAGCCCAATACATCGAGCTTTAGCAGGTTTAAAAGGGCAAGTATTTCCGTGAATGCTGAAACAAAGGAGTATGAACAAGTTACTTCAACGGCTGTGACTACGAAAAACACCCTTCAGACGGAGAGCTCGAAGCATACTCTTCCAACGGAGGGTTCGAAGCACACTCTTCCAACGGAGGGTTCGAAGAATACTCTTCCAACGGAGAGTTCAAAAAATAATCTCCCAACAGAGGTTTCAACTGCAGCTGAGGAAAAATCAGCAGAAAAAAGGAAGAAGATGCTGCTTAAAAAAGAGCTCACCAGAATACAGGACCGGAAAAAAGCGTATCATCGAAGAGGTGAGTCGCTTGGTGATAGCGCACCAAAAACTGTGTATAATGTTCAAGAAGCTGATCTTAAAATATTGAAAAACTATGATATCAGCGAGAGCGATAATTTTGTGTTCAAAAGAAGAGAAGGGGAAAAAGAAAGAGAATGGGAACTCTGTGGAACTAAGCAATGCAATATTTTTTGAGTTTATTACCTTTCGAGGATTGAATAACTGCCTTTTTTTAAAGCCGTTACTTATTCAAACTGTTAAGGAACATTTTTTGATCTCAGGTTAGGAAAGCCAACTTAACATATTCATAATAAACATAATTTTTTTTTCTTAAAAAGTGATGTTGATAACAAAGAGGTAATAATAACCTTTGATACTTTCTCAATATATGAAACTCGAATCTTTTTCTTACCTCGCAAATTTGAGCCGGCACCAGATATGGTCAATCGATGAAATTGATGAGAATTGGTTCCAATTAAGTTTCAATCGCTTTTCTGATGTTTCAACTGTTGTTCAAGGCTTCTCATGTAGACTGACTCCCTAGAATTCCTGCGTGAAGGCGTCCTTTGCTTATGGATTTTTATATGTGATTTCTGATTGATACCTTAAACATCAGAAAATTGAAATAGTGCACCAATCAACTGAGTATAAAATGACCTGATTAAAATTAATTACAGATTAATTGATTGTTACAAACGTGGCCTGATGGATTGGGAGATTACGAAGGATAGCCGCAAGTTGTCAAAGAAACCCAAGTATCACTTCAAAGGAAGCTCCGTCAAGACAGGCCTTAACCACGAACTGTTCCGTAGTAAATGGGCTACTGCGAAATTAACATGTTTCACATGCAAAGGTGCATGCATCTTTTCTGATTTTTATGAGAAAAGAAACAAAAGAAAGAAATACAGAGACGTTTTTCACCCCAAATACCACCGGCCTTTGGTCGAGATCCTTCAACATCACTCACTAGTCCCTGAAACAGGAGGATATTATCAAAATTCAGAAGACCTTTTGGCTGAATTAGCCTTGAAAAAAGCAGAAGAAGGGAGAGTGGAGGATCTTGGGTACAATCCAGAGGGATCTGAGCTTTGCTCCCGAAAACAGAAAGCAAAGATCGAAAGAAGACGAAAAGAAGAAGAGGAAGCGAAGATGGCCTCAGAAGAGTGGATAGAAGGCGAATTTGGAGGAAGAGAAATGTTCGACGTGCTACAGCTGTATCACCGTCGGCGGGAAATATACCATCAAAAGGACACGGTTTGGTTCTCCAACTGGTTCAAGTGGAATAATCCGCATCAAGTAGACGTTAAGAGAGCTTCTGGTTATGTTGTCAACCCCACGAAAAAGAATAGAATAATGATGATAGGAAATAGAGGTCAAGGATATTATAAATTCAGCAGGGGCTGGGGCTTTTATGAGAGAAAAATGTGCTTCCATCATCAACGAAAGTTAAAGGAAATTATGGAAACTGCTTCGAAAGACATCGTTTTGGCCTCTGAAGATCATAGTGCTGACTTAGAGGTTGCCTTAAGAAATTTGCTGGGATGTTAGAAGATATATTTTTTTGGTGATAGTTTCAACAATGATCCATTTTTTTTTTTTCTTCATCATTGATGTCAACTTTTTATAAACCTTCTGGTTCTCGTTGCTCTACCATGCAATCAAAATCTGAGATCAATTCATTAAGACAGGAGGTAGAAGCAAATCAACAAATTAACTTGATGTATTTTTATTTCGGATTTGATTAAAACTTTGCATATTATTCATCATAGAAATTGAATCTCAAATAAAATTTTCCTCTTCACGATACGACATGCTGTATTAAGCTACATCTGATATACCTCTTACCCTTATTTGGATTATTTCACCAGCCAAATGACTTCTTGTTGATTGGAATTAAACGAGATTAATTAGATGTATAAATCAGAAACATTGCATCAATAATGGAGATGCAATTCAAAATTTGAAGGTGATGTAGAACATGAATCATATAAAAAGGCAGATAAACAAAATTTCTTCAGCTTTCAATGCAAGACTTAGCCAATCTGGTATGGGAGCAGGTTCGAATGCATTAATGAATAGGGTCTCCTACACTATCAAGGAGAATGAGGCTGCCGCCTTTTTGGTTGGAATTTGATTTGGAAACTAGGGCTCTCGTCCGTTTCAAATGAGGTTTCCCCGATATAATTGTTATGTACTATGCTAGTTCTCTTTGGATCTTGCAAGGTGTTTTGGGGTTGAGTTTTTGGAGAGACTACAAGTTGTCGGAAAGGA
>ENA-UOTX01000919-UOTX01000919.1-compost-metagenome-genome-assembly--contig:-NODE-919-length-26757-cov-9.092279_pt1 | contig 26757 bp, 13 predicted proteins | sample MGYA00238143_ERZ746982 | MGnify/ENA primary metagenome ERZ746982 (study PRJEB28758, sample SAMN06268862) | compost metagenome | isolation source: single cell | place: USA: California, Emeryville, Joint... | reverse complement strand
GCTATATATTATTTATAGCATAAAGGTTAATGTAATTATTATTAATAACAGAACCAACAAACGCGAGCTGCTTGGTCTTTGAGCGAACGAATAGTATCGGGAATAAATGTCCTGAGACTGAGCAGCAGTTCCTACACCTAATGAAGAATTAGAATAGACAAAATAATAAAAAATTACTTGGATTCTTGAGAGTCGTGAACCGCAAAGTAATAACTTGATCATCTGGGAGCAAATCAACCGGTTCGTATGGCAAGCCGCTGCCCGCAGTGATATAGATCAAGTAATCAACGCCATCTTTCAGCTGTTCGAACGTGAAGTTTCCTTTTCCATTTGCATCAGTAGCAACCATCGTATATTTTCTGCTATTAACCTTCGTGTTGTCAGCCAAATACCCGTAGTAGATCTGCTGAGAGTATGGTTTTACTAGGCTTTCTTCGTTCACTGGAGCAATAACAGCTATGAGTTTTCCTACTTCACCAAGCTCCATCTGAACTGTGACGTTGTAATACCCAGTGTAGATAATACTAGCATTGACAAGCACGTATGGTGGGTTTGCCTGCAAGGTTGTCACAGTCTGCTGCTCTGAGGTGTCTATCTCAGGGATAAGAGCTAGCAGCTGTTTGTAGAGAGTTCCTGAGAGGAGTTGACTCGCGAGTTGAGATGGTGTAGGATTGTTGTTCGTCGTGCTTGGCCCAATCACGACCTCGTTTGAGTAAGGCAGGAATCCGTAAACGCTCGAAGATGATTGCAACATTCTTCTGTTCGGCACCATCGTGGATGAGTTGACTACAGATAATCTGCTGGTAGGAAGGGCTAAGCAGCTGGCCACAGCAGAGATCCACCTAGTCGAAGTCACTTGTCTGAATGTGTAGAAGGTGATCTTGGCACCTGGAGTAGCTTTATTCGTAGGGAAAGTAATGTTCATGACTTCGGTCGTATTTCCATAGACACTTCGACCTGCGGCAAAGATTTGGTAATTGGTTTGGCTGTACAACCCAGTGATTGGGATGTCTGCGTAATGTACATCGCCAATAAGAGTTTGTAGTGCCTCAGCGACTCCGATAAATCTCTGTCCGCCGTTAGAAAGCGCTGTTTGAGCCAATAATTCATCTGTGGTCACATTCACTTGCATTTTTGGTGTTACCAAGTAATAGACGTTACCGATGTCCGCAAGAGCCACTCGAATCGTAACGTTGTTCTCTCCTACGCTGATCGTCGAAATCGCTAGCACTTCGAATGCGTCGATAGTTGGTTTCGGCTGAACAATGTATGGAATACTTGGCAAGAAAGTGTTGTAAGACCCAACATTTGTTCCTGAGAACGAGAAAGTCATGACATTATTGACTGCTCCATCATCAGCTTTGATAAAGAGTAGTTTGCTGGTTTCGCCTTTGCTGAAGGTAACTTTGACAGGTAGGTTAGGGAAGCTGTGATTCGTTCCAATCGCGATGTGGATGTTAGGATCAGGTGTAGTGAGAGCAATTGTAATAGTCAGGTCGGAGGCAGGGCCGGCAGTAAGGTTAAGGTATCTCTGTAGAGGTTCAGCGCCAGATCTCAGCGTGTTGAATGAAGCAATGCTGGCGCTGGGTTTCGGCACCTCGTTATCAGCGCCGGAACCGCTGATTATCGTATAGCTTGTGCTTTCGACGTTCAAGAACGCTTCTAAGCCATTGCTATTGGACTCCTGCTTGGTCCATCGCATTGTATAAGTGCCTGGTTGAGCATTTTGAGAAACAGTCGCTTGGAAAGAGAACTGAGTGCTTTCGTAGTTAGAAAAAGTGACTTCAGTAGGAGTGAAGGTCACATACGGTGCGAACGGTGCGAGAGTAAGCGACTCAGCTGGCCCTTCGAGTATCACAGTGAAAATTTGTACGATGCCACCTTGCAGAACATTGCTGCCGAGAATCGTAATTGCTAGTCTATTCTTGTAATTAGTGAGGCAATTATATTGGTCCGTGGCAGAGAAAGTCTTCGCAGTGATGATATTGAATTGCCGACTCGCGAAGGCGATGTCAAGTTTCATATTCGTGTTCGGAGCCCACGAACTGCTGTCGTAGTCACAGAATGATTGCGTACTTGGATTCGTCATATTTGCAAGTTGGAACGAAATTGTGGTTCCTGTCGCCGTGGCTTTCTTCGGCACAAACATGAAGATATCAGTATTCCAATTGAACGCCACGACGGAAGTCACCGGCGAACTTGTGTAGGTCGAAGAGATTGAGGGAATCGATATCACATTATTAACTCCGTAGAAACTGCTGTTGAAATCAGCTGGGAGTTGTATCCAAAGCTCATAGTTTTTCACTGATGAGTCTGTGACGCTTGGGAGAGGGGCATAATTCTCAAAGGTAACTTCATAAGTAGAAGTCGCTCTCAAGTTAATATCAGTGCTGGTTAAAGAGTCTATGAATAGCATGCCTGGTGGATTCACAAAAGGCACTGAAATCGTACTTGTCGAGTAGTAGATGAGATCTGCCCCGTTAAGGAACCTGATCTTCAGGTTAATTGCTGTCGTAGTGAAGTAATTAGGATTCAGCACATTCCTTATGAAGAAGAAGACAGAAGTGCCTGCAGGTGTGTTCGTTTTGCCATATAGCACTTGTCCGCTGACGGAGCTTTGAATTGATATCACTCGCTTTGAAACGGCGCTGCAAGAGAAAGGAAGATAATCGTTTATCGTTTCAAAGTTCAATGCGTAGTTAGGAGTGTACTGATCGTTCGGAGTGAAGTTCCCGCAGATGATACCACTACCCAGATAAGCCGGATATGAGCTCGGGAATTCGATCTGGACGGTGTAGACGTCATCAAGGAGAATAACACCGTCAAGTTTAATGAAATAGAAAGCTTTCTCACCTCCATTGTAAGGGAACAAGCTCAAATCGAGATTATTCGTAGCTTTTGTAAGCTTGGTATCCGCGGTGAGTGTCGTCTGCAGTCCACTTGCTGCCTGGGCGTAAAGCATACTGTTCTTGTAGAGTTGGACGTTAAAGTTCGTGTAAGTGCCTGGAGATGTTGGGTTTATCACGTTTCTGATGAGCACATTCAACGCGATGTTTGTCGATGGTTTACGAATGAGAACACCGATGTTAATCGAGGGGCTAACGAAAGCGCAATCCTCGATCAAGATATCTCTGTGATCAATATCGCAGGTGATCGGTCCCGCCAACTCGGTTGTGGTGTAAGCGCCAGGGAATACGAACACTAGCTGAGTGTTATTTCTGATGACCGAGCCGCATCCGATAGTGAAGAGGTAGTTTGTAGCGACTCCAACAGTTGTAATTTCTGGCGTAACCGAGACACCACAAGAAATGATTGAAGCTGCTGTAATCGACGACAAGGTCTGCGAGACCGAAGCGATAACTTTCGAACTTCCTGTGCTCGAGTCGTAATAGGTTTGAACATAGAAGACTGGAGATGTAGTCACATCGGTCGGGTTATTCACGTTAATAATGACGAATTTCACTTGTGTGCCTGAAGATAGCGCGTTTCCATTGAGAGCTATTCTTACATTTTGAACGCTGCTGGACTCTACAGCACAAGTCGCTTCAGGAGGTATTCCGACCAAGAATTCGCATGTAGGACCGCTATGAGCGAGGTTATATTGAGACGGAGGGAACGCAACGAGCAGCGAGCCAGTCGCAGGTACGTTATGGTTGATAGTGAAACCGACTGTGTAGTTCACGTCGTTGATTCTTGTGTAGAGGCTGCTTGGTGTGATCGTCACATCGCTGATGAGAGTGGCTGGTGTTAGCGTATAGGTGGTGAAACTACCCGAAGCGTCGTTGCCTTTGAGGTCAGAAATCACGGTCCATGTGTTTATGGTTGGAGTTCCTGTGAGAGTGTACGAAGGGCTTGGAAGATTCGTAAACGTCACGGTTACTGCTCCAGTGACAGAATTTCCGGAGGTTGGCTGGATGTAGACTGCGAAGTCTGTGTAGAGCCAATATGCGGTGACTGGAGTCGAGGGGGAGGTCACAGTAACTGTCGTTAAGGAGGTCATTTTGGTAAAATCGACGAAATCTGTCGGGAACTGCACAACAAGCCAGTCAGAGCTGGTCACTGTTGAGCCTACGTTCCATTGAACTGAGAACGTTGAGGTTGAAAGCACACTCGTTGTTATCGTTGCTGGACTGAGAGTCACTGTTCCTGCAGCTGGAGTGAACGTCGTCGTGATAGCTTTCGTTGTAAACGACAAAGGAGGGTAGAACTGAGCAAATTGGCCGTTATCTTTGTAGAAAGAGCGGATGTATCCTTGCAGAATCGACGTCTCTCCTGTTGCTAAGGTCTTTATGTTGTGGAACAGGATGGATACTGTTGAACCCGCCGGAATAACGTCATATCCAGTCACTATAAATTAAAAAAATGATTTAACTTTCCCAACGGAGAATAATGCTTACCGATAATATAAGGATTAATCTGCTTGGCGTAGTCTCCTTGAACGAGATAGCATGTAAGCCGTCCAGTGTAAGTAACTAGCATAAGTGCCCGATTAAACACTCTTCGAGTTAAAAAGCTATTTACCTGTCATTCCAGCGTAAGGTGCGCATCCTATTTCGCTTCCATTAGTGAGCCCTGTGCCCAGATCATAAGCGAAACCAGGCAGCGGATAGATTTGGAACTGAAGAATTATATCTGTTTTGACATTTGAACTTGAGAGTTCATAACCGATTGGAACGTCTCTGGTACCCAAGACATAGGTAGCGATATGCATCCCAGCGAGCTGTGAATTCTTGAGGTGCTCAACTTGGAAATCGGTCATTTTAACTAGTGCCAATAAGAATGAATATATAAGTCTTAATTGCAATAATTCGAATTGTTTACCTCCATCTACTTGCATTGTGGTCGTACCGAGCTCATATAAAGTGCTCGAACTGCTACCTGTGTACTTCGCGTCGAGAGTATAGAGTCCTTCTCGGTTTGGAGCATAGAAAGTGTATTGCGTCGTAAGATTACCGATCGTGAGTTTCTTAGCAGTATGATCATATGTGTATGGGGTGGTAGTATCGAGGACATTTATCGTGACGATAGTCTGACCCAATGTACGCTGCAATGTGCAGGGTCGAATATCATCAGTGTAACCCTTGACGTGACAGAGCAATGAAGTGACTGGAGGGTAAGTAAAAGCGCTGTCGATAGTAAAAATGAAGTAATGGAATTGCTTGGTGGACTGCGGAGAGAACGGCTTCATCATTCCCATGAACTCTATTTGGTCTCCGACCTTTGCCCTTCGATCCATGTACATTTTCTCCTGGAACACAACTTCGGTAAGAATGGGCGTCAGTGGGTCATTAACAACCGTAACTGTTTGCGTTGATTGGTACGCTCTGTAGGCCAAGTTTAGATTATAATCAGCATAAGCAACTTCAGTGATTGAGCCATAGTAAGCAAGGTGACTATGGAATCCAGAAGCGAATATCACCAAGTTATATGTGTCATAGCCTGTTTGCCAAGTATCATAGACCAAATAGACATTTATCGATCTCGCTCCTGTGGTCGCACAATCTAGTCGCTTGTTATAAGCGATTGGAGTCGTGATCTGGATGTATGCCTCGCAGTACCCAGTCGTAAGAGGACTGTAGTTGTTATCCATAACGTATTCAATTCGGACTGTGGAGGAATCTTTATATAAGCCAGGGGAAACAAGTTTAAACACATTAGCGAAATTGAGTAGATAATAGGCTGGATAAGCAGGGTTTGGATTGTCTGACCTGACTTCAGTGTTGCTTGAACCAGATATCGGGATCTTCGTATAGGTTGGCTCTCTGGCTTGGAAAGAGTTACTATACCGACCTGTTCCGCCGTTGACTAATCTGTAGGTTTCAATATTTATGAGGAAATTTGTTCCGGCATCATCAACGAACAGAGGATTATCAAGAGTGATGTCAAATGTTGCAGCATTCGTTCCTGTCGGCATTGTGGAGGTCGGTTGGTAGAAAACCCAGCCGATTGTTGGGAAACTTGCACATTTTCCTGATGTTGAGATACAATCAGCGGCTATATTATAGTAGGCCGTGTTAGGCTTTACAACTAGCCCATCAGTTGCTGTGACAGTGTTTGTAAGAGTTAATGTAAACGTGTGTTTTTGGTTCGTTTGTTTAACCTGAGCATTTGCGATCGTTGGAGCGTTTACGGTGACTACACCAGAAGCAGCAACGGTATTTGTGTTTCCGTATGCGAAAGAAGATTGAAATTTCGGACATTGATAGCCATCAAATCGACAAGGAGTAGTTATTCTCAGTTTAACCGGCGCCTTGACGCCATTAGTGCTTGGATTTGTAATGCCAGCCACGAAGAACCTGATGGCCGTATTCTCCGGAACCGCTTTCGTAATCAGCCCACTAACTGATGCGTAATTATTCGAGCCAGCTGAGGCCACGTTGTATGCAAGACAGGAAAGTGGAGGTGTGTCAGAGAGGGTATAAGACCCTCCTATTTGCGCACACGCAGCAATAGCTCTATCAATCGTGAAAGTCATTCCGAGATTAATCGGCCAGAGATTATTAAGTAAGTTGTGGGTCCTGAATTGCATATCAATTCTATCATTTGGGCTTGCGGTGACCCCAGTAGGCGTGGTGAATTTAGCCTCAACGACTGTGCTTGCGCTTGTTCTCAATAAATAAATGCTGAATGTGACTCCAGAGCTTTCGGAAGGAGGAAGAACGTATTCGTAGTAAGCGCCTTCCACTTGAGTTCCTGATACCTTGGTAGCGAGTGTGAATGTTTGCATGCCAGCAGCAGGATACACCATACCATCGCCTCCTGGCGCTCCTTCAGTGGTAAGGTACAGATAGATCGTAGTACCCGCATTGATTGGGAATCCTGGGATCAAGTCGATAGTTGCGACTGATGCGGCAAACGATCCTGTTGTTGGCACCCATGAAGCGCCCCCAGTTGTTGAGTAATAGTACGTTTCAACACCGTCTGTCGCGAAACTGAAGTCGGCAGGTAAAGTTACTTCGATTGTTCCGATGTCGTATGTGAGTGTATTGGCCACTGAGAAGGTAAAGATCAGCGGAGCAGTTGTTGTTGAGTAAATTGGAAGAGGGTACAGGAGATAAGAAGGATATCCGAAAGTCGAAAAAGAATCGTAATCGGCAGTAACGCGATAGTTTAACGCTGGGGTAAATGAACCGGTAGTGGCATAAAGATTTCCGAGGTGATCATAGAGCCACCAGTTACAATTTATCGTAGTAACGCTTCCTATTTTCATGAAATAAGTAACCACTATGGTTGAAGCTCCTGGATAAACAGAATCTCCAAACCCGACGATATTCAGCTCGTTATTAGTCGAGTCATGGTAGCAGCTCACTCTCTTTGGCCCTGTGGCAGTGCCGCCGAGATCAGTAAGTCCAGCCACAGCGCACTCTGTTCGAGGATAGCCAGGGAAGATCAAGCTATTTGCCGTTGTGTATGTGATTCTGATGCGTCCTCCGCCTGTGATTTTGTAACTTCCTGAAGGCGCAAAGGTGAGCGTAATCTTCGTAACACTACCAGTATTATCGTAATCGCCTGACGCCACAGTCTCCGTTTGTGTGCTCGGAACTGAAGGAGTAGCTGACATGCCCAGTGTAACCGTGTAAGTGTTCAAATTCCTGTTGCCGACGGCATAAATACCCAGTTCGAAGGTTATTGGAGTGAGTACATAGTCGGCAGTGGTAAATGTACCGCAGTTGGTAATTGAAAATGGCACAGTAGCTACGGAGACGGAGTTAATAACGAAGAGATATGCGCTTGGGAAGAAATCAATGGTATACGCGCCACAAGTCACCGTAGTAATACTCGAATATTTCCATCCTTGAGCCATAGTCTTGAATTTCACGTATATTGAAACAGGATTTTGAGTGGGATTCGGTGTGAATTGTAGGTTGCTGAAAGTCACAGTAGCTGTGATTTGAGGAGTCAGAGTCGCTGGTGTGGAGGTAGCGGCTGGTGAACCAGGACTGCTCAACACGGCAGTTAGTGGTATATCATAGGCAGGATAGTTTGCCATGTAAGATACGACTGGATAGGGTGTGCTTGAAGCATACTCAACGAAATATGCCTTAATACTCATTGCTCCAGTTGAGCTTGGGTTTTTTATGAAAGGCAGCTTAAATGTGACCGCTGCAGTAGGATAAGCAGCAGTATGTGCTCTGAGAACAATCTTAGCTGGTGTGCTTGGAGACGTCGTTGTGTCACCGTACATAAGTCCTGCTTGGATATCAGTTAGAGAAGCGGTTGCTATCAGAGGGAATAACATTCCGTTCTTGTAAGAAATTCCTTCAGTAGCGAAAGTCGCTGTTGAGGCACCAAGGTCTTTGTCGTAATAGTCCGTGGCGAATTCAAGCACCAATTTTTGCTCAGCTGTAGCAGCATCAGCAGGAATAGCCGCTGGAAGGGTGAGTGAAATGATGAGGTATCCTTGAGAATCCGCAATCGCATTCCAATTGGCCACACTAAACGCAGAGAAAGGCGTTGGCGCTGGACTGAGATACCCGACATCGCTAGAAGCATCTGTTGTCCCATCGTTCACAATTGCAGTTAACTTTTGTCGAGCAAACGTGGTAGGGAACACCACTCCGTTGGTTGTCTGGCCTCGAGTTGAAATCTTCAAGTAATACGTGCCAGCAGTCAACCCTTCATTTGGACCAGTGAGAGTATATTTATCAGTGCTGAAGGTGCATCTCATGAGTCTCGCGATGTTAAAGCTGGAGTCTCTGGCCGTACAAATGAGCGATGTTGTGCCTCCAGCTGGCGTGTAGTCTGCGGCTATTTGAGCACTGATGAAGCCAGTATTTGGCACAGTGTCGAAAGTTGTAAGGGCGAAATTGAGCGGAGATGTCGAGGAATGCTGTGCAAGTGAGGTGTACGTATTCGAGATCGTCAGACTCGTTGGAGCAGTAACTACAAAACCAAAAAATAATGATTAACTCACCGAAGATAACCCAATATCTCTTACCTGTAGTATCGATATAAGGGGAAATTGACGGCGTAGTTAGTGCTATCGATTCGGTTGTTACATAAGCACCAGACTTGACTTCTTGCAGGTTGACAGTGAGCCCGAGTGTATTTACATCTGCTGCTGTGAATTGGATTGTCACCGCCAAGCTCGTCAGAGTGCTATAAGTGAACCCGCTGACTGTGTATGCAGATTCACCGCTCACAGGCGAACTCAAGTGACATCCCAGTACCTTAGAGGTGGTTGCTGCTGCTGGATTTGTAGTGGCTGAGCAGTATTTATCGACGCTTAGGTAGTTAGTACCAGCTGTGCTTAGCACAATCTGGACTCTTGAATATGAAACCCCTGGAGTGGCTGGAGTAATGGTGATGGTACATCTGATATTAGCCTGTTTTGCAAGGTTTGTATCATAGATACTGTTGTAGTTCGTACACGACGAGACAGTTGCAGTTCCTGAGTTGGTTACTATGATAAAAAAAAAAAATCGATTAGAAATATGATTGTATTATAGGAGTTACCTGCTGTATAAGTTGGAGGAGTGGTCGAGAACGTCCACAATTGAGGATACTGGAATGTATCGTAGAGAGCAACACTAAATTCTCCTGCAGCGGCTGTTGAGAGAGGAGATGGGTTCTTTAAGGAAGCGTCTACTATTCTGAAAGTGTATGAAAATCCTGCTGATAATGCAGTAGTGGGTCTCACGACTATTTGAAAATTAGAGGCTATATGATAATAAACAATTTACATAATTTGGAGTTGACCGAATCCCTCTCCAGAATAGTCTGGGCTGCTCCGTTGATTTGGAAGTCAGCAGCTGAGCCTGTTGGATAGAGACTGCTGTCAAAACTCACAACAAACTTGCAATTTGAAGTTGGTCCTGACGAACATGGATGCGCAGGCCATGAAGCGATAGATGGAAACGTCAAAGGAGACGGCGCTGCGTTGTATGCGTAGCTCGTGAGCGTTGGGTAATCAAGCGTTGGTGATGATAGCAGTGGAGCAGTATTCTCCGCGATGAAAGGCTGCCATATCCTCGAGTAATAGTATCTATTTGCGCTCAAGTCCCATATCCTCAGTGAAATTGAAAGATGATTGTTTGCCACGCTTGGATTGGTAACATCATAGAAAAAGAATTTAGCTGAGGTGGAACCCATTGTTCCGAAGTTTTCCATCGAAACAACCGTCGGAGTAAATTTCGAAGATGTTCCTTGGATAAGCGTACAGAAAGGAGATTGATACGTTGCTCCTCGAGTTACAAACGCTGTGGTAGAATATCCACAACCAAACTGTGATTTATCACTTGGAGCAGACGTTAGAAGCGCGTTAGTGAAACCGTTGTAACTCGTTTCAAACGACCATTCAATAATCGTATTTGGGAATGCACCGGACAATGAAGGGAAATCTCCAGTCATCACTAAAGTATTGTCAGCACCAAAATTCTTGCTTGTGTAGTAGAAACTCGACCAAGTGATCGCAGGGGCTTGATACCTGTAGATCGTCTTCCTTATAGTGTAGTAATATGTTGTGGCAGCGGAGTTCATCCATGTCACTTGAACTGTATTCGGTGAAGACGCGGCCGCGAGAACAGCAAAATTGATTGGAGACGTGCTGCTAGTCATGATAATGAGCTCGTAGAGGTTCGCAGCTAGGAGATCTGACGCTGTAGTCACGACGAGCGTTGAGGTTGTTCCAGAGTACTCGCAATTAGAAGCAAATGTGTTTGTAAAGAATCTTCCATCTCCTTGTTTGAACCAGCAGAGCAACGTTGACCCCGAATCATAAGTGAATTCCCCACTAGGGAGGTCGATGCGGATCTTATCGCCAGCCGTGAAAACAGCAGGCACTTTGAATCTAAATCTAATAGGCTGTGTCGTTGTTGACGCCGCGACGTCATAGTCCACATAGAATGGGAGGAATCTTCTGTCTCCGTCGGGAATTGTGGTCGTTACAGCTGAAAATAAGTTAATAATTTGAACAAAGTATGCATTGTCTTTACTTGCATCGAGAGTAGGATTTGTGTAATCTGTCGAAATTGCGGCCTGTTGAACGATCTTGGTGCTGTAGTCGTTATAGATAATGGTAGAGGTCGGGCTAACTCCAGCTGTTAGAGATAGAGAAGTTAAATACCAATAACTAACTTGGAAAAAATTACAAGTTGAAGGGTTGTTTAATTCAACAAATATAGTCAAGGGGGTCGCTGACGCAATGCTCCAAGATTTCGAGTAGACTTGGTAGGTTCGAGTTGCTGAGTTTCCAACGCACGTGTAATAAACATTGTTGGAAACGGCCGTGCAGCCTGTACTCGCGACTGTGTAGTCTGCGGGGAAAACGATTTCCAGCAAACCTCCCGTCGTACCGTCTCCTTTGGGGATAGCTGAAGCTGGGGTTAGAGTTATCTTGTATAAAGCGTTTTGAGAAATGCGCGAAGAGCTCATCGAGTCAATCGCTGACGTGACTGACAGTTGTTCTACAGAGTAAGACAATCATTATATCTATATTTTTTTTCAAGAATATAATATTACTTGCTGCAAATTGAGAAGAGTAGTCTGTGGAGCTCGCCAGATACGTAGTGCCTGATGCAATGAACCCTGACACAGTGTAATACGTTGGAGTCGAAGTGTCGTAGAGTAGGCTTGGGATTATCATACTTGTGCCGCTATAGAAGCTTACACTTCCTCCGGAGGAAACAGGGGCTGACAGAATACCTACCACGATATATTTGTTCAGCGAGTAGCAACGAGCTGCAGAGAAAGGTGCTCCAGAAGGACAGGTCGCTGTGGTGGGTACTGGCCCAGCTTTGTTCAAATCCAGATAGATTGATGCACCCGACGCCAAAGCATCCGGTGTCGTAACGGATAAACTAAACAAAATCGATGAGCCGCCATAGTTTGTTGCTCCGTAATTAGGTGTCATCGTAAAAGCGTTTGTCGTAATTGGTAATGTTGAGAACGATTCAGTGTTGGATGTGTAGTAGCTGACACCGCTAAGTTTTCCAATAATTTTGTATTGAAAGCTTATCGTACCCGAAGTTCCAGCGGTCAGCTCCGGAATATAACAAGTTATGTAGTCACCACTGGCAAGGGAGCTTTGAGGGAAGATATGTAGCGTATTGCTGGTGGATGTGCTGTAGCAGTTTGCATTGAACACTGTAGATGGTCCGTTCAGATAGCATAGGCAGTCAATCTGATAGTTGCTGGTAGTACTTGGGTAGGTGATGTCTGTTGTGATAATTGCGATCCCATAGCTCGTTGTCATCGCCACTGGAGCTGTAAATTTGAAGCTAATTTCGTTAACTTGACTTCGAGCCAAGTGCAAAGGCACGATGTCAGCTGGCGCCAATGTATAGGACCCTGCATTCTCAAGTGAAATGTATCCAGTATAGCTTTGGTGAGTCCTGGTGGCAGTACTGATATCACTATCGTCATAGATCTCGAAGTTGGCAAAAACAGATGAGCCTGTGAATGGCCAGACGTCTGTATCTGTAAGCGTGATATCCGCAGCCGGAAGGCTCGCGAGAGTGACACCGTTATTGAAGGGAAGCTTAATGAGTTGGTTCGAATCATCAACTGTGCAAGTTCCGGAAAATGTAGAAGTACCGTCAGTTACTGAGCAGGTCGTCGAGCTTTTAAGAATTTGTGCGCTGTTTTCGAATCTCACGACCAAAATTTCAGTAGTAGTAGAAGTGATATCAGGCGTGAGAGTTCCTGGAGAAGGTATTGTGAATGTCACTGAGGACGATTCGCCACCAGGTTTCACTCCTGTGGTCGTGATAAGCCCACTTGCTGAGATTTCAATCGTGCCGGCAGCGGTTGTGAATGAAGGCGCAGGTGTGAGACCAACCGTTCCATCCAGTACGAGTTCAGTGGTAGAGGTTGGTGGATAGAGTCTGGCCTGAATGCTACCAGTTGTAAAAGACCCGATTGTTGTGAACCCTAACTCAAGCAGCGGAGTTGTAAAGCCTGAGAAACCGGTGATCTTTAGGTCGCCGGACGAGATGGTACAGCTAATCGGGACATCTTCATTTACTTGAGTGAATCCGCCGTAAACCAGACAAGAGGTCAGCGTATCAAATATGTAACCAGTTATTGATAATTGCATCTCGTATCCAGCTTTAATCGAAGGATAAGACATGCCTATAGCAAGGCCAGTAAGATCTACACTTACCCTAGCAAGAGCGCTCGGTTTACCGGTTGTTTCCGTGTTCGTGGTGATCGTGAAAGAGCCTGAAAGAGTGGTGGCCGTCGTGGTGGCTCCTGTCGAAATGCCGCTAGTAATTAACTCTCCCGAGGTATCATCGTTCATGTGTAGAACCTCGAAAGTTACTCCTGTAAACTTACTGCATTGAATATTCGACACAGTATAGGGTATACTTGCTGTCACAGCCGAAGTGACTGACAAAAGAACATATTCAGCACCAGGCTCGCCCATGATCATCGCATTTCCCATGGTAGAAGTAGGAGCCGCGGTGAGATAGCAGTATGGATCCAATTTTATTCTGATAAAGTTATCAACGGGCACTCCCACTCCTGGAGTAATAGACAAGGTTGTTGGATCAGTCCACAGTGGAGGTTTATCCGATGTGATGATGTTGGAGCTGGAAGGGGCAAAAGAGGTTCCTAAGGATTGAATTTGGAACGCAGACCTCAGATAAGCAGACCCTACATAGGTAGTGGAGCCTGTGAAAGCTTGGACTAGGACATCTACGAGAGTTCCAGCAGCAGTTGGGTTTCGAATGCTCGTCAGAGCGATGTGGAAAGCATTTCCTGAAGCCACTGAAATTCCGGACACTGTGACTGTGCTCGATCGCGAGAATCCTGTTGAAGAGCCCTTTGAAACTCTGCACACAGGGTAATTCACATCGGTGGCGCTACCATTGACTGTAACCGTTCCGGCCGAAAGAGGATAGATACCGCAAGGAATTATTTGATCATTGGCGTAGTTAGGAGCAATATCTGCTGGCCACATACTGTTTCCGTAGTCATCTGATACGGGAAACTCGAAGATCAGCGTATCAATCGCGCTTGTACCTACCGTAAGAATGAACTCCATAATGTTGTCAATGTTGGCGTTAGTAGAGAGGACTTTTTTGAGCTCGAATGAAAAGCTCGAAGTTGGCAATACAGCTGGATAGAAAGGTTCAAGCTCTGCTTCCTGGACGCCAGTACCAGCATTCTTCACGGTGATTTTCGGTCTGAAATATTTCGTGATATCAGCTACCTTCAAGCCTGTTTTGACCTCACCAGAAATCATGAGTTGAGTTTGCACTTGAATGATGAAAGTATAGGAAATTCCTGAAGTCAGAGTCGAAGAAAATGACGATAGGGTAATGAGGTTTGTAGTATAGGCTACACTAGCTGTGTAGGTAGTGGTTCCATCAGTAATAAAGCAGACAAGCTTGTTATCGGTAACGTCACCGACAGTATTAGTGGTGGTGTCTGCAACCAAGGCATCGCCTAAAGTAATTTCTATTGTTTCGGTCGTGGCAACGGAATTCACAAATTTTATTTTAAATCTGAGAGGGCCATATCGTCCGTTTGCTGTTGGGTAAACATCTGAGAGATATGGAAGCGACTCCCATTCAAAGAAATCAGGAGGCCCGACATCAATGGTGGGAGTTGTGAGGGTCATTGAAGGCGAAACAGAGTCTAACTGGTAGATGATGTAGTCTGTGGAGGCATGCGTGGCTGCGGTTGACCAGTAAGTATGGATTTGGAAGTCGCTGACTGCTCCTGCTGAAGAAGATGTCAGCACTGAGCTGAACTTGATCACGAAGTCAACATTAGTGTAAGTGATCTTGGGGTTTATCGTAATTGTAGCAAGCTGTCCAGAAACCGAGCATGTCTTAACTTCAACCACAGAGCCTACTCCTTCACGGCAGAGGTGAGAGGGAGTCAACTGGGCTGGGAATTGAATGGTGATCAATTGAGCGGAGAGGAAATTATTGTTGATTTTGATCGTCAAATCAATCAAATCGTTTGTATTGGTAGCCGAAGCTGTAAAGGTAGCTCCAGTTCCTGAGAAAGTGGTACTTGGCGTCATGGAGGTGGATGAGAGAGGATTCGTGTAAGTCACCTTGGTCATTCTATAACTATCGAACTGACTGTGATAAGCGTAGAAAGACAGCGTTGCGGAGGGGTCGTATGAGGTTATTGGATTCACTACTCCTGTGACATCCACAGTGTTCGAAGCAGCACCGATCGAAGTGGTTGGCCGAATGAGAATCCACCGCAAGTTAGGAAGCTTGTAAGTGTTCGTGCCTGATCCACCGATTGTAGGTGCTGACGAGCTAGCTGCCGGAGCAGTATCGATAGAAGCTGGCATTTTAATCAAATAAGCATCGGTTGTGGCAATGGCCGCTGTTGAGGTAACTCCAATAGTCAAAATAGAGGTCGCACCCAGTGTGGTATCGCTCAATGAAGGAGTCGATGTATCAGTTGTCGTGCCACTTGCTATAGAAAACATGAACTATTTAGAAAAGGAATAGGATTTCTATTACCATCAGGAACGAGAACGATTCCTTCAGGAAGGTAGTCATAGTAGGATTTCGTCGTTCCGTCTGTGGAGTAAATAGTCACAGGTATCACCGCAGAGAACGTGAGCGATGGGTTGACAATCGTGAAAGCGAACCGAATCTCTATGGAATTAAAAAAAAAAAGAATTAATAAACAGTGGTTCGAGGACTCGTTTTACCTGAAACAGCCGCAGTGAGGCCATAAACTACAATTTTCGCTGGCTCACCGGACGTTTGGCTTCCTTGAAGGAAATAGCAGGAGACTAGAAAATTAGTGAGCTAAAAAAATAGGAAACTATATATAAGTTTACATGTTGCTGCTGGATTCGTCAAAATGTTATCGCAAGCGATGCTTTGTTGATCGTACAAGCCCGTCCCGAGATCATTTGCGAAGAGGTTTGTTCCATTCTGCACGACAGGAATTTCAACGACGATAACCTCGTTGGTGGGAATAGCGGTAGAAACTTTCAGATACACGTCAATCAGGTTCTCTGCTCCCATCTCAAATATGTAAGCGTTGAAAGCGACCGATTCGAAAGCGGCTGGATACACCTCCAACGGATACGATGTCTTCTCGGTGGAAGCGGCTATATACACAATTTCGTAAACTCCCGCTGTTGAAGGGAACAATATGCCATCATTTCCATTAGTAGCCCACTTCGTTGTGATTACACCACGGTAAGCAGTACCCGCAGCGAGAGTAACTGACGGCGTTAACGCGTACTCCAAATAACTAGGTACCGTTAATGTCACAATCGAACATGGGAGATTGGTGTAGTCTGTGAGTCTGATGAAGTAGCAGTATAGCGTCCCACCATTGAGAAGCGAATTACTGAAACCCGTCAATGGGACTCTTATTTGAATGGTGTTAGGGGAGGTAATACCTCCAGCGACTTGAGTGGTAAAATCGAACGTAAGTGGATGATAATTAGAGGCAGCTGCTCTGATAATTTGCTGTGGGTACGACGTTAGAGTGGTATCTATGCTCATTGTTGCAGTTATTCCAATGATGAGAGTTCCTGCCGTCAACTCCTTATCCAAAACTTCACCGTTGGTGAGGATATCTGAATCCTGATTTCCATAGGTGTAGATCTCGAATTCGCCAGTAGCCCCAGCAGTACTTGGTAGTGTAGCCGTACCATAGATCACGATTTCGTTTGAAGCAGCCAATGCCGCGAAATTAGTAATATACCACGCATTTCCTTGAAGCTCACATGCGATAACACCCGTACCGTCCGCCAATTTACTGTTTGCTGATTGAGCAGAACGACAATGAGGATCTGGTGTAACGCCTGTGGGGAACTTGATGAGGATAGATCCGGTTTCGGGAAGGGCCGTGGTGATGGTGAAAGTAACCAGGAGCTCAGTATTTTTACGATTTTTGACTAGGACTCCCGTATCGACTGTCGTGACTGAAACTCCTGAAAGAGCGCCCGAAATATCCCCAGATGTGGTTGCTGAGATGCTGTAAGTGGTCATTCCTTGATACTCCCGATTTAGCCAGGCGTATCCATAGATCGTGTAGCCTGTTGTAGATATCTGAGCCGGATTGTTAACGTCTAATTAGAATAAGTCAGTTACGAATAAAAAAAACATATTACTCTCAATATTTCCAGGCGTAGAATCTGTAAGCGCAGAAACAGCTGAAGTCAGTTGATATACCACCCATCCTGCGTCAGCGAATGACCAGCATTGGCCTGTTGCCGCTGCAGGGCAGGCACTCAGCGGATTGACAATCTGTATTGTGCTTGGCAACTCGATTACAAAATAGTCTCCCACATCCAGGTCAACTGCTGAATAAATCACAATCGAGAAAGGTTGATTCGCTTGCCCAGTACTTCCAGTGAAAGCTGGCTCAGCGCTAGGAGGCAGAGGAAGAGGTGCAGTGGTTGGAGAGGCGGTACTAAGAAGAACATAGGATAGCGTGAAGGTCGAGTATTGCAGGTAGGTGGTCGCTGCTGTAGCTGTGTTGAAATTGTTCATTCTAACGAAGAATTGGAAGATAGTGTTCGCTGTGCTCGATGGATTCTTCACCTTAGCTATTCTGACGACGATGTCATTTCCCGTCACGGTGATCGCGTCGAAATTAATAACTTCCACGGTCGCTGGCTGTCCTGTGACAGTCGAAGTGGCCAGCACGCATCTGAAGCTGCTACTCGTCGAAATACCGCTTCCTGAAACATCACAGCCAATATAGTCACCGCTGCTTAGACCAGTGCCAAGGTCATCAGCAAAATTATCCGTGCCTGTAGGGAAGTCGATATAGAACCTGCCTCCCGCGGAATATGCAGGAATTGCAACGGAGACCTGCACGGTGACGGTGAACATGTTGTAGGCTCCTGCAGTGACTATCGCTGCTTGCACTCTGATCTTCGTGAGATCTGCAGGAGGGATGAAAATGTAATCCATGTTGGTTTCTTTGATTGCGTTCAAATTGTCTGTGAAGGTGTAAACAATTTGATACCATCCAGCCGTGGTTGGCGCAATGATGCCTTTCTTGTTGTTAGGAGAGTAATCCGTGTAGATAGAAATCGAAGTTGCGACTCCAGCGGACCAATCTGCCGCGTTGTATGAAAAGCTAATCGTCACTGGAGATGTTGCGGAGAAACTGCAGGATCTTCTATTTGAGCCCACGATACAGACGGGATCATCTGTAGTTGCAGGGACAGAGAAACCTGTAGCGAATTTAATGGAGAATGAACCGCCTGTGTACCCGGCAACTGAAGGTGTTATCGTGAATTGATACGTTCCGTCCTGAGTCACATGAACGAGCTTCTGCGGTCGTGTGGAAACAACGCCAACACTTTGGAAGAAAGGCACTGTCAGATCTAGAGGGGTAGTGATAGTGACATATCCTCCTTGGTCTATTGTTTGTCCTCCAGTGTAGAAAGTCGTCACTCGCACTCCTGGAGACGGATCAGTCAATAGAAGTCTGCATTGGATAGTGACAGTCGTGGTAGGAGCAACAGCATCGAAGTTTGTCACTGTAAACGACGTGGCTGATGCGTACTTAATGACCACTCCAAGGGTGGTTGAAGCTGTTAAACCTGCTGTAGCAATCGATTGAAGAGAGGTAGGGACAGCAGCGTTATTGACCTGAACTGTGATTGAACCTCCCTTTGGAATTTCGTAGTTATTCGCGAAGGAAATCTGCATAATGTGGAGTCCGTTTAGATAGGTCGTCGTGTCAACGGCTGTTATCTCAAGGCTTGCTGGAGTGACTGTAAGGTCGCCAGCTGGTAGGACTCTCTCTAGAATTTTGCGATCGACGACTCCGTTTGAGTCTTGTCTGAATGTTCTCACCCTCACTGAAATTGTTGTTGAATAAGGATACAGCTGAGTGAATGATGTGAGCGTTGTTGTGCAGGTTCCAGAGGCGATCGCAGCGCTTGGGATGTAATAAACCCAATTGAAGTTTGGACTTCCTCCAAACACATAGCAAGTACCACCGGCTCCATCGCAGTTAGTAATGGTCGGAGTCGATGTAGTTGTGACTAATGCAGCTGGGTACTCATAAATTACGTTCGTAATACCATTCGTGCAAGTGAAACTCTGCGCCACGTCTGCTATCGCTGAAATGATCAGAGGAGTATATACTCCAGACGTTATTGTCGTGTAGGTCGTGGAGGAGTCCTGGGCAATGATTCCTGAAACTGAGAACTGGTAGGTGTAAATATCAATGTAGTTCGCCAGTTGCCCAGGAGTGTATTCCCTTATTTTAAACTGTCCTTGCATATTGTGAGCCGGATTCGATCCAAGCTGGATTCTTGGGAAATAGAAGACTACTTTCGTTCCGAGGCCTAGGGCCAGGTTTCCTTTATACATGACAGCGATCGTAGAGGTCGTTCCTAGCGCTGTTCCCGGTCTGATCTCGCAGTAGTAGTTCGTTCCAGAATTTTCCACAATGCAGGGATAGTCGTACTTTTGATACGTAACCGTTTTCGCTCCCCAGCCTAAGTTCGCCTCCCATGCGTTGTTGGAATGATCGAAGGTGAGCAAGAAGTCATATTGGGCGTTAAGCACGTGGTAATTATTAGTAAATTCAATCTTCAGGATAGTGTATTCATTCGCTTCATTCACCAGAGGAGTTAGCGTGAAATCGGCATCAGGTATCACTCTCGCTGCAGGGACGTAATCAGCGTAAGCGACTTCGTGCCAAGTCGCGGCTCCATTGAGGTAGAAGTACATATAGAAGTTGTACCGTTGGACAAGGTCCGGCAATCTGATACCATTAGTTCCAGTCGCTCCCTGAGTTGTCACTACGATTGGAACTTCGGATTGGTAGTAATCGATGTTATTCGGTGTGTTGATGGTGATCACAGTCTTGTCTGGGTCAGACGTATCATAGTTGCAAGTTACTGCAGTATAGTTCTCGAAGAAAAAGCAAACGACCGTACCCGATGGCGGTTGAGGGATCTGTGGATAGCATTCTATGATGATTTGTCCGGACTGCGTTCCAATTGTCGCTGGAAGAAGGGTATTGAGGAAAAAGGTGAACTCCAATGAGCCTGTCTCGCCTGCACCAAGCGGGTTGGAGAACTCCAGCGCATGGAAACTCAATATGTCGGTAGAACCATCTAATGAAAGAATTAGTTAGATATAAAGAAGTCGGTGAAAATGATCATTTACATATATCCACGATCTCCATGTTGTAAGTGCTGCTGTCGATGACCTTTCCGGACGTTGTATCAACTGAGTAGACCGAGATAACATAAGTTCCGGGATTGAGAGGGTTTTGTAGCTTGATCTCGACTTCGGTTCTGCTTACGCCTGACATTTTCTTGAACCCTGAAATTATATACTGATTCGTAGTAGAGTCCACTGCACAAGAAACTCCAGCTTTTTCACAAACCAGAATATTAGCAAAGGAAAATAAAATAACTTTTACCACTAGTTGCCGCAGCGAAGCCTTTCGCAGGATTGCACGTAGGATGCAAGCGAGTGAAAGCGTTCGAGAAGGAGATGTAGATTTGACCAGTTTCAGGCACGCTGTCATCAAAAATCAGCTGAAAGAGATGGGTTGCGTTAGACCGACGGTAGAGGTTTGTTGAAACAACTCCGATTGTGATAGATCCTGGAGTGATGTCAATCTGCGAGGTAAAGGAAATCGCTTCGAGGACGTTAGGTGTTTCAGCCTTGAGGAATTGAAGCCCAAAATCGGTGTAAATTCCAGTCACGTTAGGGTTCACGACGCCAAGTAAAGTTAATGCGTAGTAAGTTCCTGGCGTCAGCGTGGCTTTGATGTTCGTGCAGAGGACTTTTCGCGGATCGGGTAGCGCTTCTGTTTGAATGTACTGGCCGGCTGTTTGGAAAACGCAGGTTGGGTTCTTGGTCGTGAATCCTTTTGGAAGGTCAACTTTAATTGAGAAATCTCCAGTGATTTGGTTTGTTACTGCGAAATTGAACAGCAACTTTGAGCCTTGGTTGACCTGAGTGTACCCTGTGATCGAAGCCGTCGCGTTCAATGAGGCGACTGTTTGATCGAGAATAGGAACCTCTCCGAAGAACGCGTTTTCATCGATAACAGTCGAACCGCTGTAGGTGTTGATCTGGAAAGCACCGCTGCCGTACCTGCCGCTCGGGTTAGTGATACCTTGCAAGTAAATTTCGTATACTCCACTCAAAATCTGGGAAACTTGGATTCGATAAGCAGTTATGGAGTATTTTGAGCAGCTGTAGGGGTTGAATGACGGGTATGAGGACTCAGTTCGGATGTAGCATACACAATCTGAGGAGAGGACGAACCCGGGTGGGAATATTACTTCGATGATAGCATCAGAATAGATGTTGGTTGGGATATTTGCTGTGATCTGATACTCGCTTTGGTAGTTTTGATTCAGTCCATAAGCTCGGATGGGGATCCAACCTTGTGGAGAGATAAGTCCTCCCTGAGCCATGCACAGGAAGAGAGAAAAGAGAGTTGTAAAGATCGGTAAAACCATTATCTTTGGTAATTCGAAATTTGAGAATTTAATTATAATGTAAAACTTCTTTATTTATGACCAAGATTCCAATGTATTCTCATTTATACGATAAACTATTTCAACACAGGCCTATGTATTCTGTCAACCTCGCCAGGTCATTTGCCCTAGCTGAAGCAGATAACCTCCGATCTCTACCATTTCACGGTGGCCAAAAAGAAGAAAATATGGCTGACCGTTACATAATAGTACGAACTATTGTCTTGAAGGTATTCTTAAGGCATAAATTGTAAAAATTCTTTAAGAGGCTTTGAGAAGATGCTCTGAGGAAAGCCTTGAAATGCAAATGGAAAAGTGAAGCATATATCTTCTGAGATAAATATAACTTTTAATGGCGGAAACGTGTTACAAAAAAGATCCCAATTTGCGAATTTTATTTAGCACTTACTTTAACGGATATCGAAGAAAATTCTAAATTGAAAGTTATATATGGTAAATAAAATAGAAATCAAAGATATAAACATAAATCCAGATTGGAAAAATATTTTCAGAAAGAACGCTTACGAAAGCCTCATGACATTATAGATTTCATTGCTGTTCTGTGAAATTTGACCTGAAACATTCTTTCTGCGTAGTTTTTTTTTTTCTGACTAATACCTTCAATAGAGAACTAATTATTTGACTCTTCTCAGAAATGGTGATAACACCGACAATTTTAAGCAGCAAGCAGAAATATTTCTCTAGCAGCTCATTCGAACTTATTGCTGCTGCTGTCTAATATTAGAAATAAAGTATATTAACAACTGGAACTATATAAGTAGAGCGATGACTGGATAGGTGCAATCAATTGTAATTCCAAGTATTGAACCTGAGCAATACTTTTTCTTTTTTCATTGTCTAATGAATTTGAATTTGGAGCGCTTTTTGAAAAATTTAAATTATGTATTTACTTATGCAGTTTACTACGAATTTCGGAAATGCTCTATAGAGACAACAATTTATGAATATAATCTGAAACGAACTTTAATTTTCTTCCATAAAAAAAAAAATAGTAAAAATTGACGAACACTTTGTCACAAATGAAACAACAACGGAGAAGTGAGTCCGTCTTTTTCAGATCTCTATTCATTTTATTAGTTATTAAATCTATATGCCCCATTGTTACTGAGTAATATTCTTGTATTTTATTATATTTAATTTTTTTTACATTTGAGTTTAGCTAGCCTAACAATTAGTTTTTCTTGGATACCTTTCTATACGTTTTTCATTGTTTTGTTTGTTTAATAATTCGATTATTTGGATTTCATTTAGTATTATGATGTGTTGAATGAGTAAATATCCGAAATTTAGAAAGCTTTTACTGTAACTTTACTCAATCTAATATGAGACATCATTCAATGATTTAATACTCATCTCTTAATTGATGTGGTCAAATTTTCCTCCAAATCAAGTAAATGCTGCCATTTACTTGTTTTATTTGGTCTTACAGCACCACTTCATACCACGATTGGCGTCGTTTTTGCCAACACCACCCGAGCAGCCGTGACCTCTACCACGGAAGAAATCAGGCCAGTTTTGATCGGCTCCAATCACACCTGCTTCGTGAGGCCATGCTCCACCACAACTGCTGCACATGCTGCAGATCGCGTCTTGTTGACAACAAACCTTGAAACCGCCTCCAGGATTTGGTCGAGTTCTAGAGTTTCCTTGGCAACCATGATCGAAAGCAGCAGTGAATCTATCCCATCCTTGATCAACTTGAATGGCACCAACTGTTTCAGGGAACCCTCCTCCACATGAGTTGCAGAGTCTGCATTGACCTTTTCTGGTGGAATCGGTAGGCTGGCAGCAAAGATGGGCACCGTTGTTGAATCCATGGGCTCCATAGGAACTAAAGCAGCTCTGGCCGAATGTATACGCCCAATATGGCCAATTTCGATCAGCTGAGGTGTGACCTCCATCAACTGGGAAGTCTCCGCCACAGGAGTTGGCACACCATTTGCAGGAGTTGATCTTTGGCTGTGGTGGTTGCGGTGGTGGTGGTCTGTAGGCAGAAGCCTTATTGCAATCTGACACGAGGCCTTGAGGTACAAGACTCTTGCTGCAGTAATTTTTAAAGGCAGTTTGGAGGTTAGTTCTGATTGCGTTCATTCGGGAGGTTTCCAAAGAGCCTCTGACGTATAGAGGAACAAGGAGCTCACTTAATGGAACCAAAGTGTATCTCAAAGGCATTGGTTGAGTGATGGCTTGTTGGGCCCAAGCGACACCGTCTCCATTAGCAACTGGCTTGGCTCCAACAGAAATAATCTGATAGTTGGTCATAGCACTTCGATATTTGTTCGCCATCTGCTTTTGAGAGTCTGTGCGGGTATCAACGCTTCCTGAGGCACCTAGGACGTTGAAAGAAGCAGCTGCCTCGATGGTGAGTCTGTTGGAATTGAATTGTTCGGAGGCCTTCTCACTAATCATACTTATCATACCGTACCTCGCTCCCATGTTAATTTCGGTAACAGCATGAGTTCCATAGTAATCAAGGAACTTGAAGTATTGGCCTTCATCGTAATTTGTTGGGAGAGCCGTTAAAGCCTTGATGAACTTTTCGTGGAGTTTTGGAGGATCATAAGGGTCGATCCTGGCCTTGTATACATCACAAACAGCAGTGGAAGATACATGTATATCTCTACTTTTTGTCATACTCTGCTCCATTGACTTGTAAGAAGCGCTGGCCTTGAATGAGGCAATGCCTGCGAACCCACCAGAAACTGACACTTCGACTTCAAGAGATTTTTGGTAGCTTTGCAGGGTGTCAAGCAGAGAGGATTGGAAGTTGAGAGTACAGGCATCAGTCCTTGCCATGGTGATGGAGTCAGGGACGTCCCAGTTTCCATCACTGGATTTGAGTTTTTCGTTGTAAGTAAGATCGAAAATTCTTGCAATTCTGAAGCCAGGATCAACTCCTTGAGTGCTAAGTGGGTTTCCACGGTAAATGTCGTAACCGAAGCTGAGGTAGTCAACATTTGTGTGTTTTTCAGCTTGTGCAGCAGCAAAGAGAGCTACAAGCAAGCCTACAAAAAGCAAATTTGAGGTCTTTCTCATCAGAATTTCAAATTTCGATTATTTGATTATAAGAGCAAAGCGCCTTGAATTTAAATGGGTTTTTGATAAAGTAACATAATCAAAAAACTGGCTCAAGCATCGCTGACTCCCAAGTTTATTAATTTAGTAATTATAGAACTCGGTAGCCTAAATTGGAAATTAGGACCTTAATAATCATAGCTAGTTGGTATTCTTGAAGGATGGGTTTTTTTTTCTGCTCAGTGCTGTTATAGAAACGAAATCTTGCAGGATTTTTGAATACTGAGAGCAGAAGCTGTTGTGAACAAATAAATTGCCGCAAAATTTCTGCTTGCAGCAGTTGCGAGCCATTTTATCCAAATTATCCTTTCTAAATCTATCTTTCGGTGTAATATCAAGTTAAATAAGAAATTACTGCTGATTTCTTTGCTCCAGCCGACTTAGGCTCAAGAAAATTTCAGAATTTTCAATGTTTCACTCTAAAGTTACCGTAAAGAAATACCTGATTCGTTTTCTCGTTCTCAATGGGTTATCTACTCTTTCTCTTCTTGAGTGAAATTGGTTGACTCAGCTCATTTAGATTCAATAAAAGAATAATTTCTATGTTTCACTTGCAATCTTTGAGGATATTGTTTCTCGATGGAAGAGATATAAAATAAGTACAATCTCAAAAATATCAAATTATTGAGAATAGAATTCAGTTAGTTTTGTAAAGAAAAACTCAAAGGAAGGCTAGGGGAAGAAAAAGCTATGCGAGATCACGAAGATTCCAACGTATCCTTTTCCTGTTGTCTGCATGATTTTTTTCAGAAATTTTTTGTGCTTCTCTATTGAAACATTCTTCGCAAGTTTTTATTTATTTGGATTTGTGACTCTTCTTTTGAATTTGAAAAAAAAAAATAAATATAATTTTACATTCCTAAAGCTAGAAAAGACCTTCGAACACCAGAATCTAGAAAGCAAAGACAAGCAGAGTTACCAGAATGGCCAACAGAATTCCATTCTCGCAGCAACTAAGAAGGACGCAGCAGCTGCTGACGCTTTAGCCAAAGTAAGTGGCTCGCAAACTGTGGATGTTAGAGTTAAAATATCCTGCCTCAATAAGTTGAACTCTGAACCAGGCAGACACGCTTTGTTCGCTCAGCATCGAAGGGTTTTTGTGAACTGGGCACTAATTGAGGAAATGATCTTGTCGGGCAAGGACTAAACAGATAGGATAGACAGCACGTGAGGAAATACCTTTTTCTCGTTCTTATGTTCAGAAAGACGCCAGTATCGTCGTAGCTGATACATTGTCAGCGATGAAATAGCAACCTGAGAACTGAGTCCATTTTTTCAGATCTCTATTCATTTTGTTAGTTATGAAACCGAGATGTCCTTACCTTGCTAGCAGCGTACATATACATCTATAAACATTTAGTAAACATTATTCTATAAATCCCAGGCTTCTTCAGAGTTTACCAAAACAAATAAAAAAAAAAAAGTTTCCGTTTGGAACATAAAGATCATTGGGCTCTTAATCTCCACCTTCCTGAGAATTTCATTGCAGATTAGTCAGGGCCTCTGTGTAGTTTTATTTCTTGGTATCTTTTAATAACTCGATTATTTGGATTTCTCTTTGTGTATATGTATGTCTCGAAAGAGTAAATATTCGAAATTTAGACAAAACTTAACTGTAATCTATACTCAATCTCATATGAGACATTCTGTAATTATTAAATCCTCTTCTCTTAAATCGATGCAGTCAAATTTTCATCCAAATCAAGGAAGTTTTGCCATTGATCAGTTGCTTTGGTCTTGCAGCACCACTTCATACCACGATTGGCGTCGTTTCTGCCAACACCGCCTGAGCAACTGTGGCCTCTACCACGGAAGAAATCAGGCCAGTTTTGATCAGCTCCAATTACACCTGCTTCGTGGGGCCATGCTCCACCACAGCTGCTGCACATGCTGCAGATCGGGTCTTTTTGACAGCATACCTGGAAACCGCCTGGAGGTCTTGGTCGGGTTCTGGAAGCTCCTTGGCAACTATAGTCGAAAGCAGAAGTGAACTTATCCCAACCTTGATCAACTTGAATGGCACCAACGTATTCATAGAAGTCTCCTCCACAAGAATTGCAGACTCTGCATTGACCTTGTCTAGTGGAGTCGACTTGCTGGCAGCAAAGATGGACGCCGCTTTGGTATTGATTGTTTCCATAGGAACCAAAGCAGTTCGGGCCCCAAGTGTACGCCCAATGTGCCCAATTTTGATCGGCTGAGGTATGACCTCCATCAACTGGGTAGGCTCCACCGCAGGAGCTGGCACACCA